>OLFV01001207.1_pt1 | contig 26099 bp, 21 predicted proteins | sample 1605551 | NCBI WGS metagenome assembly OLFV01 (sample SAMEA3888922, study PRJEB22519) | human gut metagenome | biome: human gut; feature: human-associated habitat; material: faeces | place: Denmark | collected 2011 | reverse complement strand
TTTAACCCTTCCTGCTGGTATTACCTCAATAGGCTCTGACACATTCCGTGGCTGTAGCGGATTAACGAGTTTAACCCTTCCTGCTCGTATTACCGAGATAGGCGATTGCGCATTCTTGGGCTGTAGCGGATTAACGAGTTTAACCCTTCCTGCTGGTATTACCAAGATAGACGATAGCGTATTCGCGGGTTGTAGCGGATTAACGAGTTTAACCCTTCCTGCTGGTATTACCTCAATAGGCTCTGACACATTCCGTGGCTGTAGCGGATTAACGAGTTTAACCCTTCCTGCTCGTATTACCTGGATAAACTCTTACGCATTCAGTGGCTGTAGCGGATTAACGAGTTTAACCCTTCCTGCTGGTATTATCTCAATAGGCTCTTTCGCATTCGAAGGTTGTAGCGGATTAACGAGTTTAACCCTTCCTGCTGGTATTACCTCGATAGGCGATGGCGCATTCTTGGGCTGTAGCGGATTAACGAGTTTAACCCTTCCTGCTGGTATTACCAAGATAGACGATAGCGTATTCGCGGGTTGTAGCGGATTAACGAGTTTAACCCTTCCTGCTGGTATTACCTCAATAGGCTCTTACGCATTCAGTGGCTGAAGCGGATTAACGAGTTTAACCCTTCCTGCTGGTATTACCTGGATAAACTCTTACGCATTCCGTGGCTGTAGCGGATTAACGAGTTTAACCCTTCCTGCTGGTATTATCTCAATAGGCGAAGGCGCATTCGAAGGTTGTAGCGGATTAACGAGTTTAAAACTTCCTGCTGGTATTACCAAGATAGGCGATGGCACATTCTGGGGCTGTAGCGGATTAACGAGTTTAACCCTTCCTGCTGGTATTACCAAGATAGGCGATGCCGCATTCTATGGCTGTAGCGGATTAACGAGTTTAACCCTTCCTGCTGGTATTACCTCAATAGGCTCTCGCGCATTCCAAGGCTGTAGCGGATTAACGAGTTTAACCCTTCCTGCTGGTATTACCTGGATAGACTCTTACGCATTCCTTAACTGTAGCGGATTAACGAGTTTAACCCTTCCTGCTGATATTACCTCAATAGGCGATGAAGCATTCCAAGGCTGTAGCGGATTAACTTCTATTTATGTATATGCAGAGAAAGTACCAAAAATAGATAGTAATGCATTCAAAGGAGTTGATGCCAAGAAATGTACAGTTTATGTACCAATGGGAACTCGTGATGATTACTGTGCCTCTGACTTTGGCGACTACTTTGAGAACATAGTAGAATTCGAAGCAACAGGCATCGACAAGACTACAACCTCTACCGATGTTGAGGAGGTAGTTCGCTATTCAGTAAATGGTCAGCGATTGTCTGCTCCAACCAAGGGATTGAATATCGTGAAGTATAGCGATGGTAGCGTGAAGAAAGTTGCTGTTCGATAATGGGTGGCAAGCATCCTTGTGAGACAACGTATCCGCGATGTTAGTATATACACGTCAAAAAAATATCGCTCAAGTTTTTATTCTTGAGCGATATTTTTTTGTTTCCATTTATCCGGCAGCAATTCCCGGTACTTACTTAGCGGTGTTCTTGGTGGCAGTGCTGCAGCTTTGTTGATGACATCAGATATATATTCAAAGAAGTTAATACCTTGCAGTCTGCATGAGCATGCAAGCGAATAGAACATGGCTGCCCGTTTGGCACCAGTATGCGACCCGAAGAAAAGTGAGTTTCTTCGGGAATTAGATTTTTTATTCACGCAGCAAAGGTAAAGAGATAAAAAAATATGGACAAGGCTGCATCGCGGATACGCTTACCTTCCTTTCATCCCTTCAACATTTATAAAAACCTAAAATTTCGCCACATATTGATGTTAACCAACCTTTTTGTTTAACTTTGCAACAATTATTGCCTTATAGGCATCAAACAGGATATAACAACGATATAGTAACAATTTAACATCATCAACAATGAACATAGCACTAATAGGATACGGCAAGATGGGCCGTATGATTGAGCAGATATGCAAGGAGCGTGGACATAACATCGTAAGCATCATCGATTTAGACAACCAGCAGGACTTCGACTCACCCGAGTTTGCATCAGCCGACGTGGCTATAGAGTTTACTTCGCCCTCAGCTGCCTATGGCAACTATCTGCGTGCGTGGAAGGCAGGTGTCAAGGTGGTGAGCGGTTCTACCGGATGGATGAACGACCACGAGGCCGACGTGCACCGTATGTGCACCGAGGAGGGCAAGACACTGTTCTGGGCAAGCAACTTCTCTATCGGTGTAGCCATATTCTCAGCCGTCAACCGCTATCTCGCCAAGATAATGAACCAGTTCGCCCAGTATGACGTACGCATGGAGGAGACCCACCATATCCACAAGCTCGACGCGCCGAGCGGCACAGCCATCACTCTGGCTGAGGAAATCGTAGCCGACCTCGACCGCAAGACCACATGGGTGAAGGGCGAGCAGCACCTCGCCGACGGCACCGTAGAGGGCACCAACGATTGCGCCCCAAGCGAGCTGGCTATCGAGAGCATACGCCGCGACGAAGTGCCCGGCATACACAGCGTAATCTACGACAGCGATGCCGACTGCATCACCATCACCCACGATGCCCACTCGCGCAAGGGATTCGCCCTCGGAGCAGTGCTCGCAGCCGAGTATACCAAAGACCACGAGGGTCTGCTCACAACAAAGGATCTGTTCAAGTTCTAACCCTCTACATGCTCTAACAAAACACAGCAATGACCAACAAAGAAAAGAAGGCCCTCAACCCCCGTGTGCAGTGGGCCAAGTTCACAGTAGTGACGATACTGTATCTGCTCTTCCTATATTGGGTGAAGAGCTGGTGGGGACTGCTCGTCCTGCCATTCATATTCGACGTATACATCACAAAGAAGATACGCTGGCAGTGGTGGCGCGAGTCGGACAATGACGCCACGCGCTTCATCATGTCGTGGGTTGACGCCCTCGTGTTCGCCCTCGTAGCCGTATATTTCATCAATCTGTTCTTCTTCCAGAACTACGTGATTCCCTCGTCGTCGCTCGAGAAGTCGCTCCTCACGGGCGACTATCTGTTCGTGTCGAAGGTGAGCTACGGTCCGCGCAAGCCGCAGACTCCCCTCACCATGCCTCTTACGCAGCACACCCTGCCCGTGTTCGAATGCCAGTCGTACATCAGCTGGCCACAGTGGGGCTATGAGCGTGCCAAGGGACTGGGCACAGTTCAGCAGAACGACATCGTAGTGTTCAACTATCCCGCAGGCGACTCGCTCTGCACAGCCGACCAGTATCAGGCACAGGACTTCTATCGTCTTGCCTACGGACTGGGCGAGGGTGCCTATGCCGAGCAGCACGGAGGCTATCTGCCCAACCTCTCGCAGATGCCACGCCAGCAGCAGCGCGACTTCTTCGCACAGCTCTATGCCGACGGCCGCCGCATCATCGACGCCAATCCGTCTACCTACGGCACCGTGACGAGCCGACCCGTCGACCGCCGCGAGAACTACGTGAAGCGCTGCGTGGGTCTGCCCGGACAGACATTGCAGATTAAGAACCACATCATCTATACCGACGGCAAGGCCAACAAGGAGCCCGACAACGTGCAGTACTCTTACTACGTGAAGCTGAAGGCGCAGATGCCCCTTGAACTTATCGACCAGCTCGGCATCTCGATGGAGGACATCGCCAGCCTTAACTCTGCCGGCTATCTGCCGCTTACCAACGCCTCGGTTAAGGCTCTGAAGGCCCGCAAGGACGTTGTGGAGAGCGTCACGTATGTCAACGACCCCACACAGTGGGACATCTATCCGCTCAACGGCAACACCGGATGGACACGCGACAACTACGGTCCGGTCTGGATTCCGAAGAAGGGTGCTACCATTAAGCTAACAATGGACAACATAGCCATATACGAGCGTCCGATACGCGTATATGAAGGCAACGACCTCGTGGTAAAGAACGGCAAGATATACATCAACGGCAAGGAGGCAAAATCGTACACCTTCCGCATGGACTACTACTGGATGATGGGCGACAACCGCCACAACTCGCTCGACTCACGCTACTGGGGCTTCGTGCCCGAAGACCATATCGTGGGCAAGCCGATTTTCATCTGGTGGAGCCACGACCCCGATCACGGTGGATTCTCGGGTATACGATGGAGCAGATTGTTCAGATTGGTGGATAATATCAAGTAAAAGCCCAAGAAAGCCCCACCTCCAGAAAGCCCCACCCCCAACCCCTCCCCCGCAGGGAGGGGAGCGGTATGCTTTTCTTGGTGAGGAAACTTTGGTTTTCTTATTGAGAGTTTTGGGGGCTTTGTTATAGGTTTTTACTTTTAAATATAATGTTATATGAGCAAGAAGGATAGTCCTTATATGATGGCTTCGCCCGACATTTACCCTATACTGAAAGCTAATGCGAGGAAGAATAGGGGAGAGATGACGTTGGCGGAATCGTTATTGTGGGATTGTCTGAAGGCTGAAATACCAGATTACCACTTCCGTCGACAGCACGTTATCGGGGATTATATAGCAGACTTTGCGTGTCTTTCCAGACAGTTGGTTATAGAAGTGGATGGCGAATATCATTTCACAGACGAACAGCAGTTGCTGGATGAGGCACGCACCGAGTTTCTCAATAAACGAGGTTTTTATGTCATGAGGTTCACAAACCAAGAGGTTATGAACGAGATAGACAATGTTATAGAATCAATTGAAGAATTTTTGAATGAATAACTCTCAAGCATCAAATAACTCCCAATCATTAAATAGCTCTCAAGCAGCACAGCATATCACTCCCCTCCCTACGGGGGAGGGGCAGGGGGTGGGGCTTCTATCTCTTTTAACCTCCGCCTACTTCCCTCCCATTCAATGGATGCAGAAACTCCATCGTTACGGGCGCGTGATTGTAGAGCAGCACGACAACTTCTGCAAGCAGACCTATCGCAACCGCTGTCTCATTGCTACCGCCAACGGAGTGCAGGCGCTCACCGTGCCTATTGAGCGTTACGAGGGAGCGAAGTGTCCGATGTGCGACATTCGCATCAGCGACCACGGCGAGTGGCGCCACCAGCACTGGAACGCCATAGTGTCGGCTTACGGCGAGAGTCCGTTCTTTGTGTATTACGAAGACGACATACGTCCGTTCTTCGAGCGCAAGTGGGACTATCTCGTCGACTTCAACATGGCGATAACCAATAAGCTTTGCGAGCTCCTCGACGTGCAGCCCAACGTGCAGTTGTCTGACGAATACATCGACGCTGAGGCTCTGCGTAGTCAGCTCAACGCAGAGGGTGGGGCAGAAGTGCGTGTCGACGACTTCCGCGACGCTATCCGTCCGAAGCGTCCGTTGCCCGATACCAGCTTCACGCCGCGCCAGTACTATCAGGTACACACGCTACGCCAGGGCTTCCAACCCAACATGTCGGCACTCGACCTGCTCATGAACGAAGGACCCGAAGGAATATTCTATCTGTAGTTTTGAATTTTGAGTTTTGAATTTTGAATTGTCGGCTTTGCCGATTTTGAGTTGGACAATTAAGAATTTTGAATTGTTCAACTCAATAAAACAGTAATACAAAAATGGAGGCTAAATACGTTTTTGAAACCGAAATGGAAGTGCGCGACTATGAGTGCGACATCCAGGGCATTGTCAACAATGCCAACTATCTGCATTATACCGAACATACACGCCATCTGTACTTGCAGTCGCTCGGCGTGAGTTTTGCTCGTCTGCACGAGAAGGGCATCGATCCCGTAGTGGCTCGAATGAATCTTCAGTATAAGACACCGCTGCGTAGCGACGACGTCTTCGTCTCCAAGCTCGGCATACGCAAGGAAGGACTGCGCTACATCTTCAATCAGGACATCTTCCGCAAGGCCGACAACCGTCTCTGTCTACGCGCTACAGTCGAACTGGTGTGCCTCATCAACGGCCGTCTGGGCAACAGCGAAGACTACGACCGAGCCTTCGGATTTCTATAAAACAAGGAGATATAAACCATATCTCCTTGTTCACCCTTTTACTTGTCAAATCGTCGGCTCGTCAACTCGTTTCGTAGCTATGCGAAACGTAAATAATTATAAATATTCCGCTGATATTCTTTCGTTTAGCCTTTTTTCTGTACTTTTGCATTCTTAACACTAAGTGTACTAAATTTTTATGTCGCGCCCTCCTGAAGGTCAATATGGGCGCGCTTTTTCAGAGTTATATAACAAAACAGAAAAGAATAGATGTCAGCAGTAGAAATTCGTAAGGTTGAGTCGCGCCGCGACCTCCAGACTTTCATTGATTTTCATTATGACCTTTATGAGGGCAACGACTACGATGTGCCCAACCTCTACACCGATGAGGTGAACACCCTGCGCAAGGACAAGAATGCAGCATTCGAGTTCTGCGATGCCGAATATTATATGGCTTACAAGGATGGACGCCTCGTAGGACGTGTGGCAGCCATCATCAACAACCGCGCCAACGAACGTTGGAATCGCAAGTCGGTTCGTTTCGGATGGATTGACTTCGTCGACGACCGTGAGGTTTCGGCAGCCCTGTTGAAGGCCGTTGAAGACTACGGCCGCGCACACGGCATGACAGAGGTGGTAGGACCGCTCGGCTTCACCGATATGGACCCCGAAGGCATGCTCACCGAAGGTTTCGACCAGCTCGGAACAATGGCTACCATATACAACTATCCCTACTATCCCGAGCACATGGAGGCGCAGGATGGATGGGTCGTAGACAACAAATATGTAGAGTACAAGATTCTTGTGCCCGACACCATGCCCGAACGCCACGCCAAGTTGGCTAAGATGATACAGCGTCGATACAATCTTCGCATCAAGAAAGTCACCAAGAAGGACATTTTTGAGGGCGGATACGGACGCAAGATATTCGAACTCATCAACACCACATACGCCGACCTTTACGGCTTCTCGCAGCTCACCGACCGCCAGATCGACCAGTACATCAACATGTACTTCCCCCTTGCCGACCTCAGCCTCATCACACTCATCGAGGATGCAGGTGCCGACAACAAGCTCGTGGGCGTTGGTATCACTATCCCTTCACTTGCCTATGCATTGCGCAAGTGCAAGCGTGGACGTCTGTTCCCCTTCGGATGGATACACGTGTTGCGAGCCATCAAGCGCCACAAGACCAACATCGTCGACCTTCTGCTCGTGGGCGTGCTGCCCGAATATCGCTCAAAGGGAGCCAATGCGCTGCTCTTCTCCGACCTCATTCCGCGCTATCAGAAGTACGGATTCGAGTGGGGCGAGTCGCAGGTGGAGCTTGAGAGCAACGAGAACGTGCAGGGCCAATGGGACGACTTTGAGTGTATCTGCCACAAACGCCGCAAGTGCTATAAGAAAGATATAAAGTAATGGAAGAAGAAATCATACAGCCAACAGTCCAATATACCGACGACAACATACGCCACCTCTCCGACATGGAGCATGTGCGTACGCGTCCCGGTATGTACATCGGACGTTTGGGCGACGGCAACCTGCCTGAGGACGGCATCTACGTGCTGCTCAAGGAGGTTGTCGACAACTCTATCGACGAGTTCAAGATGAATGCCGGTCGTCGCATCGAAATCGATGTCGACGACCGTCTGCGTGTTTCGGTGCGCGACTACGGCCGCGGCATACCCCAGGGTAAGCTCGTCGAGGCTGTATCGGTGCTCAACACCGGAGGCAAGTACGACTCTAAGGCGTTCAAGAAGAGCGTCGGACTGAACGGTGTGGGTGTGAAGGCGGTCAACGCCTTGAGCGCCCACTTCGAGGTGAGGTCGTATCGCGACGGTGTGGTAAGAGCACTGAAGTTTGAGCGCGGCAACCTTGTGAGCGACCATACCGAGGACACTACCGACGAGAACGGAACCTTCATCTTCTTCGAGCCCGACCCGACATTGTTCACGGGCTACTCCTTCCACGACGACATCGTGGAGACAATGCTCCGCAACTACACCTATCTCAATACGGGGCTTACCATCATGTACAACGGCCATCGCATCCTTTCGCGCAACGGACTTGCCGACCTCCTCACCGACACTATGACCGTCGACCCCCTTTATCCTATCATTCACATGAAGGGAGAAGACATAGAGATAGCCTTCACTCATACCAATCAGTATGGCGAAGAGTATCACTCGTTTGTCAACGGACAGCATACCACTCAGGGCGGAACTCATCAGAGCGCGTTCAAGGAGCACATCGCCCGCACCATCAAGGACTTCTTCGGCAAGAACTACGAATTTACCGACATTCGCAACGGTCTTGTTGCAGCCATAGCCATCAATGTTGAGGAGCCGATGTTTGAGAGTCAGACCAAGATTAAGCTCGGTTCGCTGCAGATGGCACCCGAAGGCGAAAGCATCAACAAGTATGTAGGCGACTTCGTAAAGCTCGAAGTGGACAACTATCTGCACATACATGCCGACGTAGCAGAGGTGATGCAGCAGAAGATAACCGAGAGTGAGCGCGAGCGCAAGGCAATGGCTGGCGTGACAAAGCTCGCACGCGAGCGTGCCAAGAAGGCCAATCTGCACAACCGCAAGCTGCGCGACTGCCGCATACACTACTCCGACGCCAAAAACGAGCGCAAGGAAGAGTCGAGCATATTCATCACCGAGGGCGACTCGGCGAGCGGATCAATAACCAAAAGCCGCGATGTCAACACCCAGGCTGTATTCTCGCTGCGAGGCAAACCCCTCAATTCGTACGGACTGACTAAGAAGGTTGTGTACGAGAATGAGGAGTTCAACCTGCTCCAGGCAGCTCTCGACATAGAGGACGGACTTGACTCGCTGCGCTACAACAAGGTAATCGTGGCTACCGATGCCGATGTCGACGGCATGCACATACGCCTGCTCATCATCACATTCTTCCTGCAGTTCTTCCCCGACCTCATCAAGAAGGGCCATGTCTATGTGTTGCAGACGCCGCTGTTCCGCGTGCGCAACCGTCGCACGAAGATAAAGAACAAGCAAGCCATAGCCGATGCCGACGCCCGACTCACGGGCAAGGAGAAGAAGAGCGACTTCATCACACGCTACTGCTATAGCGACGAGGAGCGCCAGCAGGCAATACGCGACCTCGGACCCGACCCCGAGATTACCCGATTCAAGGGTCTCGGCGAGATTTCGCCCGAGGAGTTTGCCCACTTCATCGGTCCGGAGATGCGACTCGAACAGGTCACTCTGCACAAGACCGACCAGGTGCAGAAGCTCCTCGAATACTATATGGGCAAGAACACTATGGAACGTCAGAACTTCATAATCGACAATCTGGTGGTGGAGGAAGACCTGCCTGAGGACGACACCCTTGCCGACGAATAAAACGGATGCGACTAAACAAACAACAAATGAAAATCATGAAAACCTTGCTTGTCCTGCTCCTTACGCTTGTGGCAGGAACGAGCGCCAACGCCCAAAGGCAGCACCCCTTGCGCAAACTTCAGTTGGCTGAGATGGCAATATCGCAGCTGTATGTCGACTCGGTCAATCAGCCGAAGCTTGTTGAGGATGCCATACGCGGCATGCTGAAGGAACTCGACCCCCACTCGTCGTACTCTACAGCCAAGGAGACGAAGGCCCTCAACGAGCCGCTCAACGGATCGTTCGACGGCATAGGCATTCAGTTCAACATGGTTGAGGACACACTGCTCGTCATACAGCCCGTGTCGAAAGGCCCGTCAGAGAAGGTGGGTATACTCGCCGGCGACCGTATCATCACCGTTGCCGACACCACCATTTCGGGTGTCAAGATGGAACGTTCGGAGATAATGCGACGTCTGCGTGGTCCACGTGGTTCGAAGATAAAGCTCGGCATCAAGCGCCGTGGCGTCAACGAACTGCTCTACTTCACCGTGACACGCGGCAAGATACCCGTATATTCGGTTGATGCCTACTACATGATACGCCCACACTTGGGATACATACGTATCGGCTCGTTTGGTGCAACCACCTACGGCGAGTTTATGAAGGCTGTCGACTCGTTGCAGACCGACGGCATGCGCGACCTCATCATCGACCTTCAGGACAATGGCGGAGGCTATCTGCAGGCATCGGTGAAGATAATAGAGGAGTTTCTTCAGAAGAACGACCTCATCGTCTACACCGAAGGACGCGCCCAGCGACGCATGGAATATCGTGCTCCGGGCAACGGACGCTTTACAAAGGGCAAGGTTTACGTGCTTGTCAACGAATATACAGCTTCGGCTGCCGAGATATTGTCGGGTGCAATGCAAGACCAGGACCGCGGCACCATCATAGGTCGCCGCTCGTTTGGCAAGGGACTCGTGCAGCGCCCTATCGAGTTTGACGATGGCTCGATGATACGCCTCACCGTGGCTCACTACTACACACCGTCGGGTCGATGCATTCAGAAGCCCTACGCCAAGGGCGACCAGGAGGACTACGCTATGGACATCGAGAAACGATACAAGCATGGCGAGCTCTACTCGGCAGACTCGATACACTTTGCCGACTCGCTGAAGTGTCAGACACTGCGCCGTCATCGCACGGTGTATGGAGGCGGAGGCATCATGCCCGACGTTTTCGTACCGCTCGACACAACGCAGTTCACAGCTCTGCATCGTCAGATTGTGGCACGCTCGCTTGTCATCAACACCACCCTGCGCTACGTCGACGAGCACCGCGCAGAGCTGAAGGCTCGCTATACATCGTTCGACGATTTCGCACGCAACTACAAGGTGCCGCAGGCAATGACCGACAGCATCTTTGCCGAGGCCGAACGCTTGAAGCTCAAACCCTTCTCGAAGGAAGAATGCGACAAGACACTGCCCATGCTCAGTGTGCAGCTGAAGGCTCTCATAGCCCGCGACATCTGGGATATGAACGAGTATTATCGCATAATGAACGAGCAGAACCGCATCGTTGCCAAGGCAGTGGAGATAGCTACTAAGTAATACAACGTATAGCTCAAATATCCCCTTTTGTATACTAAAAGGGCAAAATACAAGGCTGAAAGGAAACTTTTAACATCAAAAGAGTTTCCTTTCAGCCTTTTTTGTTTACCTTTGTGCCTTAAATTCAGTGACATAGCCGTGTGTAGACACGGTTTTGCAATCATTTTGAAATAAGATTGAAGTGTAAAAAGAATTATACTTTTTAGGAAATAACAACAAGTTAATCATAAAACACAACAGCAATGAATCATTCTACATGCAAGACTGTGTTGACAGCCATTTTATTCTTCGCCATGTCGGTTATGACAATGGCGCAAGGCAAGTTCGTACCGTTCAAGTATGGTAATTTCGATACATGGGTGACTCGCCAGATTCACGAGTCGGCAGTTATCGGCGGACAGACTAAGACCCTTTATGAGATAGGACCCAACAGAAACCTCATGGGCAACAATGCCTACGTCAATCTCGGCGGTTCGCCTTGGGGCACCAGCAATGTCATGGCTAAGGTGTCGGGCATCACCAAGACCAACAATTCGGTATATCGCGACAACCACGGTTCGGGCCATTGTGTCAAGATGACCACCCATATCGAGACCTGCAAGGTCTTGGGACTCATCAACATCAAGGTGCTTGCAGCCGGAAGCATATTCCTCGGCGACATGAAGGAGCCTATCACCGGCACCAAGGACGGTCCGAAGGCGCTCAACTTCGGCATCCCCTTCACCCATCGTCCTAAGGCATTGCGCTACGACTACAAGGTGCAGGTGCCCGGAACGCCTAACCGTATACGCCAGACCGGATTCTCCAAGGTCACAACAGTGCCTGGTGCCGACTACTGCATAGCCATGCTGCTCTTGCAGAAGCGTCATGAGGATGCCAATGGCAACATCACCGCACAGCGCGTAGGCACCGTCGTGGTGAAGTATGGCAAGTCTACAGGCAAGTGGATTGAGGATGCTACATACGAGATTCATTATGGCAACATCACCGGTCAGTCGTTCTACAACGCTGCCACTATGGGACTGCGCTCTCACGACTACGCCCGCAACTCAAAGGGCAAGAACGTGCTCGTTAAGGAAACCGGATGGGCACCAGCCGACGCTACGCCTACACACATCGTGCTGCAGTTCTCGTCGAGCCACGGCGGCGCATACGTAGGCACTGTTGGCAACACATTCTGGGTAGACAATGTTGGTCTTGTATATTAATAATGTAAGCAAGCAATTCAACATTTAACATTCAACACTCCACATTCAACACTCAAAAAATGCTCCATCGCTCACTTATCGCAATAGTCGCCATGCTGCTTTCGGCAATGCCTATGGCAGCGGCAGAGATGGTCGACACCACAGCCATCGATACCTCCACTGTGCAGACACCCAAGAAGCGCGGATTCATGACCCGCTTTCTCGACTACTTCAACGACGCTAACAAGGAGAAGAAGAACAAGCGATTCGACTTCAGCATAATCGGCGGACCGCACTACAGCACCGACACCAAGCTCGGACTGGGACTCGTAGCTGCCGGACTGTATCGCTCGGACCCTACCGATTCGCTTTCGGCTCCAAGCAATGTGTCGCTCTTTGGCGACGTATCGACAGTGGGCTTCTACATGCTCGGTGTGCGCGGCGTGCATAAGTTTCCGCACGACACCCACCGCATCGACTATACGCTCTACTTCTATTCCTTCCCCTGCTACATCTGGGGTCTGGGCTACGATATGGGCGACAACGACGACAACAAGAGCAAGATGAAGCGCTGGCAGGCTCAGGCCAAGGCGAGTTGGCTCATACGCACCGCCGACAATCTGTTCATTGGTCCTACCGTGGCGTTAGACTATGTGTATGGCCATGAAATGGAGCGTCCCGAACTAATAGAGGGGCAGCGCAGAGAGTCGTTCAATGCTGGTGCCGGACTGACCTTGCTCTACGACACCCGCGACAATCTCACCGCACCTAAGCAGGGCGTCTTCTTTCAGGTGCAGCAGTTGTTCCGCCCAAAGTTCATGGGCAACAAGCACGCCTTCTCTACCACCGATTTGCGCATGGACGCTTATCTGCCAGTGTGGAAGGGAGCAACGCTGGCAGGCGACCTGCGCACGCAGTTCAACTTCGGCAATCCGCAGTGGTCGATGCTCGCGCTTCTGGGCGACAGCTACTCAATGCGCGGATATTATCAGGGACGCTATCGCGACAAGCACAAGGTGGAGGCGCAGATAGAGCTGCGTCAGCATGTATGGCGCCGCAATGGCATCGCAGTGTGGGCAGGTGCCGGTACAGTATTTCCTAAGTTCAGCCAAATCAAGATGAATCATATATTGCCCAACTACGGCATCGGCTATCGTTGGGAGTTCAAGAAGAACGTGAACGTGCGTCTTGACTACGGACTTGGCAAATCAGGACAGAGCGGATTTATCTTCAATATAAACGAAGCATTTTAATAGAAAGCAAACTAGTGACGAGTTTACGAGTAGACAAGTAGATTTCTCCTTGTCTACTCGTTGACTCGTCAACTTGTCAACTAAAAACAATAATAATGATTTTAGACAAAAAGCTAATCATGGCCTTGCTCGCGACGGGCATTAGTGCAAACACATTTGCAGCCGAAGATTCAGACAGTCCCGATCATGTGGACTCGCGACGCGACACACTCAAGCTGAGTGAGATTGTGGTAGTAGGTTATGGCAAGATGCGTCGAAAGGACGTAACCAGCTCAATCACTACAATCCAGTCGACCGACCTCAATCAGGGTGTGTACACATCGCCTGCACAATTGTTGCAAGGCAAGGTGCCCGGACTCACCGTGTCGAACAGTGGCGACCCCAATGCTGCTCCTTCCATCACCCTGCGCGGCGCATCAACATTGCGTACGGGCGCAGCCATGGAGCCTTATTATATAGTCGACGGCGTGCCAGGCGTCGACCTCTCGCTTGTAGCTACCGACGATATCGAGTCGATAGATATCCTTCGTGACGCTACAGCCACAGCCATCTATGGTTCGAAAGCCGCCAATGGCGTTATCATCGTCACCACTAAGCATGGCTCGGCAGGCTCGGCTCGCGTCACATACAACGGCTATGCAGCTTTCGAGTCGGTGGCTAAATATCTCGACCTCGCCTCGGCCGACGAACTCAGAGCCTATGCCAAGCAGCACGGCTTTGAGCTGGCTAATGACATGGGAGGCAATGTCGACTGGCAGAAGGAAGTGCAGCGCACCGGAATGTCGCACAATCACAACCTCGCTGTGTCGGGTGGCAACGCCCGTTCGGGCTACAACGTGTCGCTGAGCTATCTCAATCATCAGGGTGTGATACGCTCGTCGGAGCTTGAGCGTTTCGGAGCGCGTGCGCTGGCACACTCAAAGGTGCTCAAGGACCACTTGCAGCTGTCGCTCGGCGTCAACGGAAGCCAGACCACCAAGAAGGGTATTGAGGCGCAGGAGCAGGGCATCAGCGTGACCGACGCTATGGTATACTACTCGCCGTGTCAGCCCGTGCGCAACGCCGACGGCTCGTGGAGCGAATCGACCAGCACTACCCAGTACTACAACCCGCTGTCTATGATCAACGAGGACACCAACCAGACCATCTACCGACGCATGCAGCTCACCGGAAAGGGCGAGCTCAACATCCTGCCCGAACTCACATGGACCGCACAGTACTCGTATCTGTACAACCAGAACGTGCTGTCGGAGTATCACTCTACAAAGTCGCAGATTGTGAAGACCCACGGTCAGGCTCGCCGTTCTACATATATGGACAACAAGCAGGTGTTTGAGACATTCGGCAACTTCACCCACAGCTTCCCCGGCTATCATCGCCTGGGTCTTATGGTGGGCTACTCGTGGGAGCAGAACAACGAGAACGACGGCTTCGGACTCACTGTCAAAGACTTTTACAACGACGCTGTGAAGTACTACAACCTCACATACGCCAACCAGATTGACGGCATTGATGCTGTGGAGAGCGGTGCTGAGTCGACACTGCGTATGATTTCGTTCTACGGACGTGTCAATTACTCGTTTGCTTCGCGCTACAACTTCCAGGCTACATTGCGCCGCGACGGTTCGTCGGCATTCGGCAAGAACCACCGTTGGGCTACATTCCCCTCGTTCTCGGCTGCATGGCGCATTGGCGAAGAGGAGTGGGTGCGCAACCTCGATATCTTTTCCGACCTTAAGTTGCGCGTAGGCTATGGCGTATCGGGCAACTCGCTCGGCTTCGACGCTTATTCGGCACGACGCACTTACGGTGTGAGCGGATGGTTCACATTCACCGACGAGAACGGTGTGACATCAAACAAGCACACACTTGCCGCCACCAACAACGCCAACCCCGACCTTAAGTGGGAGCGCACGGGAATGTTCAATATAGGCTTAGACTTCGGATTCTTCAACTCGCGACTCACCGGTACAATCGAATATTACGACAAGCGCACATCCGACCTTATATATTATTATCCCGTTTCGACCAACCGTTTCCCCTTCGGCACAATGACTGCCAATGTGGGCGACATCACCAACCGAGGCATTGAACTTACCATCAACGCCATTCCCGTGCAGAACGAGGACTGGCAGTGGTCGTCATCGCTCAATCTCTCGCACAATAGCAACCGCGTTAAGAAACTCTCTAACGCTGCTTACTCTGTAAGCTATCAGGACCTTGCCTATCCTTGGATTACGGGCAACACCGGTGTGGCTGTGCAGCGTCTGATGGAGGGCAGTCCTATCGGTCAGTTCTACACATACGAGTATGCCGGACACGACGAGAACGGAGTGTCGCAATTTTGGGTGCACGACCCTGTAACGGGCGAGCGCACTGGCGAGAAAACCATCAAGCCTACCGATTCCGACCGTACCAAGACTGGTTCGGCTCAGCCTAAGCTCACACTCGGATGGAACAACACCATATCGTACAAGAACTGGGACCTCACACTCTTCTTCCAGGGTGTATTCGGCAATAAGATATTCAACGCACTGCGTGCCCAGTACAATGCTGTGTCGATGATTCCGAAGGGCAAGAACGTGTTCCGCGAGGCTCTGACCGACCAGAACTACAACGACGTCAACTCGCAGTCGCCTTCCGACCGTTATATCGAGAACGGCTCGTTCCTGCGCCTCTCGTCAATGTCGCTGAGCTACGACTTCGGCAATCTGCACGGATGGGTCAACAATCTTTCGGTATATGCTACTTGCAACAACGTGTTCACGCTGACCTCATACAAGGGTTGCGACCCTGAGGTTTCGCTCGGCGGACTGACTCCGGGCATCGACTGGCGCAAGGACTACTATCCGCACACACGCACGTTCATGCTCGGAATGAAGGTCAGCTTCTAAGACAGAGCAAGCCCTGCCAAGCTTTCACAAGCATTGGCTCAGCAATGCCCAAAGAGGCTTAGTCAGGCATAGTAAGGACCCATAAATCCATTAATCAATCATTAATAAAGAAATGAAGAAATCGCTTCTTTTCGCGCTCGCTTCATCGGCTATGGTGCTCGCCACAAGCTGCACCAATCTCGATGTCGACGTGAAATCACAATATACCGACTATCCAACGGAGTCGGAAGTGGCTCTTGAGGCCAAGATGGCGGATGTGTATTATGCCTTCCGCAAGCAGTTGGGCGACAACTACAACCGCATACAGTCGTTCTCGTCTGACGAGGTGGCTGGCATAAGTTTCGACGGCGACTACTACGACAATGCCGAGAATGTGAACCCAACACTGCACAACTTCAAGTACGACAACAAACCCCTCAACTATTGGGCCGACCTTGCGTCGGGCATCACCAAGTGCAATCAGGTGATAGAAGACCTTGGCGGTGACAAGGCGAAGCCCGAGCAGATAGCCCCGGCACGTGTGATGCGCGCCTTCTATCACTTCATTCTGATGGACAGCTTCGGCGATGTGCCAATCCTCGACTGTCTGCCCGACGATGACGAGGCTGTAGAGCGTATGCCACGCCGTCAGGTGGCTGAGTTCATAGAGAGCGAACTGAAGGCTTGTCTGCCCTCGCTCACCAAGAACTGCAACGCTGCCACATACGGCAAGCCAACCTACTGGATGGCTGAGGCTCTGCTTGTGAAGCTCTACATCAACTGGGCTGTATATACTGCCGACAATGTGGCTGACTACGATGCTGCCACATCGCGCAATGCTAAGCTTGACGAATGTGTGCGTCTGTGCGACGACATCATGCAGAACGGACCTTTCGATCTCTCGGACAACTATCGCAAGAAGTTCCTCTACAACAACGGTCCGCAGATAAAGGACTTCATCTATGCCATGCCTTACGACAAGGTCAATGCTACGGGCATGCTGTACGGACGCTACCGTACATTCCGCAAGGTAGACAATGGCGACACTATGGGCTATCTGGGTGGCAAGATGAACAAGTCGTGCGCAGGTATATTCGCCTTGAACGAGGAGTACTCAAATCTCTTCACATTGAAGGGCGACGACCGCAACGAGATTATCCTCGGTGCCACTACCGACGGTAAGGTGTACATCCACGACGCTCTTACGGGCGAGGCTACAATTCAGCCGTATATGTACAAGGGCAGTCAGCTCGTGCTCTCAAAGAAAATCAACCTCAAGGACGATTCGGAGACATCGCGCCAGCAAATCAACTGTGGTGCCAACGCCACTGGATGGAGCCAGGGCTATCGCTCATTGAAGTTCTATCCCAACCCCAATGAGTATTCGGAGTACAACCGCAACCAAAGCAACGACGTGCCTATCTTCCGCTTTGCCGACATCATCCTGACCAAGGCTGAGGCTCTGCTGCGTGGCGCTCGTGCCACCAATGCCGATACACCGGAGTCGCTGCTCAATCAGATTCGTGCCTATGTGCATGCTGCAAAGTTTGTGGGTACACCTAAGTTGCAGGACATCCTCGACGAGCGCGGACGTGAGTTTGTCGACGAAAACTGGCGTCGCAACGACATGATTCGCTTCGGTACATTCGAGAGCGAGTATGGTTTCCATCGCAAGGGATTCCCCGGTGCACGTTTTGACAAGTCATGCCGTATACTTCCAGTTCCTAAGGCCATCATGGACGAAAATCAGAACTGGAAACAGAACGAAGGTTATAAATAATGAAATTACGCTTATTACTCTCTCCACGCTTCCTCTTCTTCTACATGGTGCTGTCGCTGGCGGTGCCCAACGTGGCATTGTGCTTTACAGAGAACACACCGCTGATGGCAGATGTGGTAGGCGTGTTGCTACCTATATTGGTTTATGCTCTCGTCATGTCGCTCGACCGCTGCGTCGGGCGTATGGTGTGGGTGCTGTTCCTGCTTGTCTTCTTCGCAGCGTTTCAGATGGTGCTTGTCTACCTGTACGGCAACGGTGTGATAGCCGTCGACATGTTTCTCAATCTCGTCACCACCAATCCCGGTGAGGCAATGGAACTGCTCGACAATCTGGTGCCAGCCGTGGCAGGCGTGTTCATACTCTATCTGCCGTTGCTCGCAATAGCGGCATGGCAGTGGGCTAAGGGTGTGCGCATCGACCGCGAATTTCAGCGCCTTGCCATACGCCGTGCGTTGTGTTTGATATTGCCTTTGGCACTGCTGCTCGTAGGCTGCTACGTAGCTTATCCCAAAGGCAACGAGAAGAAGGGCAAGTTTGAATATCACATTGAGGACAATATGTATCCCGTCAATGTGTTCTATAATCTGTGTCTGGCGGTGCATGAGAGTTCGCTTTCGGCACATTACAATGATAATGTAGCCGATTTCCGCTTCAATGCAGTGTCGGAGCATGCCAAGGACTCGGCTGAGGTGTATGTGCTCGTAGTAGGCGAGACAGCCCGCTCGCGCGACTTCCAGCTGTATGGCTATAATCGTCCAACCAATCCGCTGCTCTCGATAACCGACGGACTGCTCGTGTTCCGCAACGTGCGCTCGCAGTCGAACACCACTCACAAGAGTGTGCCGATGCTCCTGACCGCTGCTACAGCCGACGACCACGACCGTCTGCATCACGAGAAGGGTATATTGGCGGCTTTCCGTGAGGCAGGATTCTATACCGTGTTCCTCTCCAATCAGCAGCCCAACCACTCGTATATCGACTTCCTGGGCAGTCAGGCTGACGAACATCTCTTCATACGCGAGGCTGACGCAAAGGCCGATGAGGCTGAAGGTGCAAGCGGCGCAGGCAACGATGTAGTGGAGCAAACGAGCGACGAGCGACTGTTGCCATTCCTCAACAAGGCAATGGCAAAGGGGCATAAGAAGCTGTTTGTAGTGCTGCACATGTACGGTTCGCACTTCAACTATCGCGACCGCTATCCTCAGTCGCGTGCCCGCTTCGTGCCCGACACGCCCACTGAGGCAAAGCCTGAGAACCGTCCGCAGCTTGTCAATGCCTACGACAACACCATTCTGCAAACCGACTACATACTGCATAGCATCATTGAGAAGCTGCGTTCTACAGGTGCCGTGTCGGCAATGATGTACACGTCCGACCATGGCGAGAACATATTCGACGACTCGTGCCGCTTGTTCCTGCATGCTTCGCCGCGTCCGTCGGAGTATGACACCGACGTTCCGCTGCTTGTGTGGACTTCTGAAAGCTACGCACGTGAGTATGCTCCGGTAGTAGACGCAATGAAGTCGAATCTGAATAAGGGTGTGCAGACCAGTGCTTCTGTATTCCCGACGATGCTCAGCATAGGCGGCATAAGCACCAAGTCACGTGTAGACAGTCTGTCGCTCACCAACCGTAGTTATCGCATGGGCACACGCCTATATCTCAACGATCACAACCATGCTGTGCCGTTGGCAATGTACGGAATAAAATAAAAGCGGTCTTGGCTTACCAGTGTCTGAACAATTCTACGTTCACGCGTAAGCCCATGCCGTCGAAGTGCCAGTTGCGCTGTGCCACAAACATTCCCAACGACAATGCTCGTGTAGAGAATCCGTAGCCGTATTCGATGTACGGATTGAGCTGTTTAACGGTGAGAGCATTGACGTATATGCGTTCCTTCTCAATCAGTCGGCCGGCAATAGGCAGCCATGACAGAATGAGTAGGGGAGTCTCGTAGGCAGCATTGGCACGCACGTAGTATTTCGAGGCGTTGTACCATCCGCTGTTCAATAATTCAAACGAGCACGCCCAGTCGTCGTTCCATCCTCCGGGAATGTTGTTCTCGCGGAAGTTGGAGTAGTCGAGGAAGTAGCTGCCGAAACCCTTGTGGGTGTAGAATCCGGTGCCGGCACGTAGTTGCAGATAGCTCAGTGCCGACAGATGGTGCTTGTATTGTCCGTCAATCTCCATGCGCTCGTAGTCGGTGTCCGACCCCAGCATTCCGCGTATGCCGCGCTCGTAGTCGATGGTGAATATCGGTCCGTTGTAGCCCATGGGGCGGTAGGTGAGTTCGGCGATAGGCGCCACAGAATTGTACGAGTCTTTGCGGCCAAGGAAGTTGAAGCTGTGGTCGTCGATAGCCGTACGCTTGTGCGACACGATGCCCACTTCCAGCCCCCAATGCGACGACGGGTCGTAGTGGGCAACAGCCTTGAAACTGTGGTCGCGGAAGTTGGTAAGGTTCAGACGCGACCAGTCGATACTGTCCTTACGCTCCAGACGTATGGCATCCATCAATTCCGAATTATATATATGCCGTCCGCTCGACCACTCGGTGCGTATGTAGGCGTTGCGTCGCTGATTGATGTAGAAGGTGAAGGGGAAGTCGAAGTATATCTGTTTTTGCTTGAACGAGTAGCCCGTCTTGAATCGGAGTTGCAAGCCTTGGCGCTCATTGAAGAAGTATGAGCCTCGTACGTCGAACTTATAAGTCAGTCCACGGCGTCCGCTGTAGCTGAACGACAGAGGATTGAGCACCGGACTGACGCGGAAGTTGCCTTGCGAGTGGGTGCCGAAGTTCTGGCGTGTGCGCATGAGCAGTCGTCGTCCCACGTTTTTCCATAGTATCTTGGTCCAAGTCTTGCGCTTGTGCGAATGCTTTGTAGTGTCGGTTTGTGCAGCATCGCGTGCCGCATAGTAGCGGCTATAAAGATATTGTTCGTGGCTGTTTGTAGGTATAGGACGCACAATATTGAGCAGCGCCGTGTCGCGGCGGTTTACGATGCGGGTAGAGTCGGGCAGCCTCTTGGGCAGGTCGAACACCGTAGTATATTCGGCAGTGATGTCGTTGCCAAGAAAAAGAAAGCGTGCGTTGAGGTTGCATTGTGCGGGCATGAGCGTCTTCACGCCCTCGTCGCCGGTGGTCATCGTAACGTGAAAGCGCACGAGGTCGTACTCACCGTCGAACGAAGTCTCCAGAATACGACCAGTAGACTCCTCGATACGTGCCCATCCGCGCACCAGTTTGGTGTTCTTCAGTCGCGGACGGAAACTCACAATCACGGCACCGCGCATAAACGGGCTTACCTTATAGCGGTAGAAGCGGCGGTTGCGCAGATGGAAAGGCGAAATTATACGGCCGTCGATAAGCAGTTCGTCGTAGATAAGCGGAGTGAGATATTTCAGCACGGTAGGCATTGTTCGCATGCCGTAAGGAATAGTGTTGCGTTCGAGCATCTGCGTCAGACGCATGTCGCCCGGACGTTTCATAATCACACGGTCGTAAGTCTCGCCCACATGTTCGCGCACTCCAGTGTTTGCAATTGCATACATCGTAGGAATGGCGAGTAGTAGACAGTTGCGCTTGTTGGCACGGATGTCGTATTTCAGATAAGCATAGCTCTCCTGCGTCTTTAGCCCCGTGGTGTCTACCGAAGCAGCATAGCCGAACACACGCTTCATAATCTGAAGCGCGTACCTGCGGTCGGCGGCGTGGACGTCGTTGCAACCAGCCATTGCCAGCACTATTACGAACAGTATATTTAAGATGTTTCTCACTATGTATATATGCTTTGCAAAGTTACGCAAATTTCATGTATCACACATTTTTTTGTTCAAAAATTTGGCATTCTGCTATAAAAGCAGTATCTTTGCACCCGCAAACTTATCCATTTAGGTATAAGTCGGACTTGTAGCTCAGTTGGTTAGAGCAACAGACTCATAATCTGGAGGTCCCTGGTTCAAGCCCAGGCTGGTCCACGCTTCTATTACAGCGACTTACGCTTCGGCGTAGGCCGCTGTTTTTAGTTTCTGCGTAAACAATGCGTAAACAAAATGTTTGAGTTAGGGTGTTTACGCAATGATGCTCTGTGATATTCAGCAACCATATAATCAAAACAATAAGTCCCATCGACATATAGTATATATGCGGATGGGACTTTAATCGTTAAAGGTCAAATTCAAAAGTCTTGTTTGGCGCAAATAAAACTAAGCCTTCATAAGATGGATGTGCGGTGTCGTATTTGCCATAATAATCCGACTCATAAATTTTCATGCAGTATTTGCCTGATGCCACATTGCTGAGTTTGAAACTTACATCGTATCTGCAATAACAATCGGCTTCCATTGTCGGGTCCGGAGTATACGGTATCAACACTATGGCGATTTCTCCGTCATTAGTTTTTACAGACGAACGGAATTCATTCACAATGCAATTAGCTTCAAGGTCTGTGAACTTGAAGGTCGCCACCCCATTCTTATCAACGGAAATAGACACTTGGGGCTTCTTTTCCATTTCACTTCTGTAATACTCAGGTCGACTCTCTTTTGCAGAGAAAGACCTTGTACACCCAGTATTAACGATGTCGCTCAGTCTAACAGGCTCTGTTGCATTTTGTTCAGACGAGCAAGAGGCCAACATGAGTGCTGATAAGACACATCCGAATAATGTTGTTTTCATAAATCTTCCATTTTATATTAATGTTCGTATATTCTCTATCAAAGAGTAGGTGTGAGTTAGGTGTTCCAATGAAGATAGCACTCGCATATCGTTTTCAGAAACTTTTGTGCTTCTATCAATAAGAGGCGACAAAAGTTCAAAAGACTGCATGACGAGAGTATTACCATGTAAACCTAACGCCGAAAGGTATTGTGAAAGAGAACGGATGCTCAGTCCAAATTGTATGGATAGAGCTGCCGTTTGGCACATACCAGTTGAATGAAGGTTCAATATAGACACCCCACTTAGGAGCGAACTTATATTGCACTCCAATGCTTGTGCCAATGCTCCATTGCAGTGAAGGTGTGAAATGCCAATTATTCATATATGGCGTAGTATTTCCAACAATATACCTTTCGCTGGTTTTACCGTATATAGGTATATGCAAAGCACCGCCAAGCGAAGAATAAACTGACCAGTTCTTGACATCAAGCCATTTATACGACATTTGCAAAGGTATTCCCAAATAATGCACCTTTTGGTTTCGATTGATGTAATATGCACCTTCGCCTAACGTGAAGTCGGACTTTAACAGAGAATACAGCAAGCCTGTTTCCAAGTTCCAATTATTCCCCAATGATTTTGTTACCGAGAGACCAAAGGTAACTGGCTTGTCGTGGTGTTCATGTTCCTCGATCTTCCCCATATTATTTTGGGCAATATCCATCAGAGCTTTGTCTTTCTTCGACATATCATCATGCGCATTCTGTTGCAGATAATGATAATAACCCTCCCAAGTTGAGAATGTTCCAGGGCCTGAAGGTTGAGGTCCATCAATATCACTACTAGTATTACCCACAAACAGCTTGTAAGCATTTTGAGCCAAAGCTGAGCCAAGAGAACCCGCTGCAAGCAACTGCCATTGATGCTTTTTGCTTGTTTGCTCATTGTCAGCAAGGTAATGCTCTGTTTCTATGCAAGGTTGTTTGCATGTATCTGGCAGAATGCTATCATTATTTTCTACGGCCACCAACTTATGTTGTATGGAATCCTTTGGAGTATATATGCTATCATTTGATGGAATTTCCTCAGGAAAATAATGGATGATACACCGTATTGATTACAGCGTATTTCTGCAACTGAATTTGCAGAAGCCACATTCGCTGCATTATTAGGGGCTTTGTTTTCTACTTGCCTAATTATATTTTTCTTTTCACTGGCTATATTGATTTTTTGTATTTCCTCCTTACCTCTGTCTTTGAGCAAATATATGACAAGAGGAGTGCATACCAATACAAATATAACAATCCCCATCCCCCTTCTGTTAATCATCTTACGCAACAAAGCCTTTGCCCTTGACAATTGAGAAGAAGAACTATGCGGCTCAATGCCCAATTTTTCGGCTATTTCTTGATGCGAATAACCTTCTATAACAGACATTCTAAACACTCGCCCATATCCTTTAGGCAATTGGTCTATCAACTCATGTATTTCCTTTTCTGCCAATAGCGAATCGGAGGATAAGATACAACCTATCTCCAATTCTTCTTCCATCGTACTTGAAAAGGGAACAAATGGCATCTTTCGTTTCTGTGCCAGATGTTTCAAAGCAACATTCTTAGTAATTGTAGCCACCCATTCTCCAAACTTTGAAGTATCTCGGAGTTGGAAGAGAGAATAATAAGCACGAATAAACGCCATTTGGACGAGGTCATTCACTATGTCCTCGTCCTCATTGGTTATATTGACACATACATTTCTCATCATCGGAGCGTATGTTTCATATAATGTTTCCAGAGCAACATTGTCTCCTTCTTTTATTCGTTCTATCAGGTCTTCTATATCCATGTTTAGTACAAATGAATTTGCGCTTTCTATACTAAGATAATCCATTACGGAAAATGACTGCATGAACAATAGTTAATAAGATATAAATTATAAGCTAATCTTCATTTCTTGACATCATATTAGACATGTCATAGAAATGGCGAGTAAGGATTTCCTTATTCGCCTTTCGGTGGTCTTCAAGAAGTTTGGACTCATCGCCAATGAGTTTCTTTCTGTTATCTGTCAGTTTCTCAATGTCGGCATCATCAACCTTAGCCTTGAATTTTATATATTTCACTTTGGCAATAAAGCTATCAATGGCTTTAGTAACCGCATCTGCTTTATCGGTGACTTTATTCAAGTTTTCCTTGGCTTCCTGCAAAGAACCAGTTGCCGTTTCAATACTTGATTTTGCCGAAGCCAAACTATTACCAGCATCCTTGTAGGCTTGAAGCTGTTGGTCAAATAAAGGCGAAATACAATTATAAAGAGGAACTAAAATGGACAAATGTTCATGATGCCACCTATAAAGTATATTCAGAGCTGATAGACTGGTTTTTTATGAACGATTTGGAATTTAGAACGGTAGTAGTGGATAAATCACAAATAGACGAATCCCGAGCAGACTACACATTTAACGATTTCTATTTCAGAATGTATTTCCAACTATTACATAATAAAGTTGATTTTCAGAATACCTACAACGTATATTTAGACATTAAAGATACGTGTAGTTCAGAGAAACTCGAAACATTAAATCGAATCATGAGCTACAATTCGTCTATTGAAAGACTTCAATTCATACGTTCACACGAAAGCGTATTTATACAACTCGCGGATGTATTAATGGGAGCAATTAATTATAATTTGCGTATTGAGAAAGGAGATGTTTTGGGAAAAGTCGTTGCTAAGCGGAAGTTAATAGACAAAATTAAAAAGCATAGTAACATCTCATTAAACACAACAACACCATTATCAAGGAAAAAGTTTAACTTGTTTTTCATCTCATTAAAGTAGTATATGGGCGGATTCAACATATTAAAAACATATCCTGAATTATTGGAGATATTAGGTCTTAGCGAAACTGAAAGATATCATGACTTACAGGCTATCTTTAAAAGAGACATTGAAGACAATTCATGTTTTGCGTTTCGCAATAGGCGTATTTATCCAATAAAAGCACAAGGAGAAGCAGATATGGGACGGTTGTTCAAGCATTTGACTTGTGAAGAAATTACAGTTGAATGCGAAGATGGAACTAAATACCCCAAGCGCGTATTTGAGTTTGCACGTTCTCAAAGGTTGCATTGGATAAATCATCACATAAAAGAAAAAACGCCTTTAAACATAGATGTGTTCACTGTAGAAGAGAAAGATTCAAAAAAGCGCAAGGTCAAAAAGACATATATTTATGATACTGTTGAAAAATATGTTATAGTTTTGGAGCAACAAAGAACTAATGCTTTCTATCTTCTTACAGCATATCATCTTAATAAAGAATACGGGGAGAAGGCTCTTTTAAAGAAAATGAAGAAAAGAATATCTACCCCCATATAAAACGCAAGACCCGAGATGCATCAAAGGCAATCGGGTCTCGAAACTCTTTCTAA
>OLFV01001197.1_pt1 | contig 26323 bp, 29 predicted proteins | sample 1605551 | NCBI WGS metagenome assembly OLFV01 (sample SAMEA3888922, study PRJEB22519) | human gut metagenome | biome: human gut; feature: human-associated habitat; material: faeces | place: Denmark | collected 2011 | reverse complement strand
CCGTACACGGAGATAGTACGCATTATGGAAACGACACGACATATGGAAATCAGACTGTAGGCGGAGATTCGCACATCAATGGCAACCAGGTCGTTGATAAGGATCAAACAGTTGGAGGAGATTCGCACATCAACGGCAACCAGGTTGTCGATAAAGACCAGACGGTAGGCGGAGATTCGCACATCAATGGCAACCAGGTTGTCGATAAAGACCAGACGGTAGGCGGAGATTCGCACATCAACGGCAACCAGGTCGTCGATAAGGATCAAACAGTTGGAGGAGACAGCCACATCAATGGTAACCAGGTTGTCGATAAAGACCAGACGGTAGGCGGAGATTCGCACATCAATGGCAACCAGGTTGTCGATAAGGATCAAACAGTTGGAGGAGATTCGCACATCAACGGTAACCAGGTTGTCGATAAAGACCAGACGGTAGGCGGAGATTCGCACATCAATGGCAACCAGGTTGTCGATAAAGACCAGACGGTAGGCGGAGATTCGCACATCAATGGCAACCAGGTTGTCGATAAAGACCAGACGGTAGGCGGAGATTCGCACATCAACGGTAACCAGGTTGTCGATAAGGATCAAACAGTTGGAGGAGATTCGCACATCAATGGCAACCAGGTCGTCGATAAGGATCAAACAGTTGGAGGAGATTCGCACATCAACGGCAACCAGGTCGTCGATAAGGATCAAACAGTTGGAGGAGACAGCCACATCAATGGTAACCAGGTTGTCGATAAAGACCAGACGGTAGGCGGAGATTCTATTATCAAAGGGCATCAAACAGTACATAACGGCCAAGATGTTTATGGTGAGGCTAAATTCCATAATGGACTCAGTGCTGAAGGTAATAAAATTACAAATGTCTCTGACGGTCGAATTGCTGCAGATTCTTTAGATGCTGTGAATGGTAGACAACTTAATGCTGCTTGGAATCAAATCAACAAGAATACAGTAGGCATTGCTGATTTGAACCATCGTGTTGACAACCTTGATAGTCGCATTGATAAGGTCGGCGCTGGCGCAGCTGCTTTGGCGGCCTTGCATCCGCTGGATTTCGACCCGGACGCTAAGTGGGACTTTGCAGCCGGTTATGGCAACTATGGTGGTGAAAACGCTGTTGCTGTCGGTACCTTCTATCGTCCCAATGAAGATACGATGTTCAGCGTCGGCGGTACTTTCGGCAATGGGGAAAACATGATTAATGCCGGCGTATCGCTGAAAATCGGCGCAGGCAGCAGCCACGTCACGACGTCCCGCGTCGCTATGGCTAAGGAAATCAAGTCTATGCGTGATATCGTAGCTAAACAGGACGCCCAGATCCAGAAACTGACAGCGATGGCTTCTTTGATCCTGCTCAGGCCATCGGTACAGAGAATCAGGATATCTTTTACCCCGCGATTTTTCAATTCATTCAGCACGGAAAGCCAATATTTTGCGCTCTCATTGTCTCCGACCTGAATCGTCAGAACTTCTTTTTGTCCGTCTATGTTGATTCCCAGAATGACGTAGGCTGCCAGCTTCCGGATCACTCCGTTATCCCGGACAGAATAATGAATGGCATCAATATAGAGGACAGGATACACTTCCGACAGCGGGCGTTTCTGCCAGTCTTCAATTTGAGGCAGGATTTTATCGGTTACATCGGAAATGAAGCCTTCGGAAGCCTCAAATCCATAGATATCCTCTAACGTTTCTGAAATTTGCCGGGTCGTCATTCCCTTGGCATACATGGAGATAATTTTCTGGTCGATAGAAGAGATATCTTTTTGCCGTTTACGGACCACCTGCGGTTCGAACGTGGAGTTGCGGTCCTGCGGTACCTGGATATCTACGGTACCATACCGGCTGTTGACCCGCTTTCTCTTATACCCATTGCGGTAATCCTCGCTGTCAGACCGCTGGGATTTCTGATAGCCAAGGTGTTCGTCCATCTCGGTTTCCATCATTTCTTTGATGGTACCGCCCAGCAGGTCTTTCAGTGCTTCCTGAATATCTTCTGCGGATTGAATGTCATATTCTTGAAACAGTTGTTGAATAATGCTGCGTTTTCCTTCGGTCATAATGACCTTATGTACCGGTTTCTTTTCTCTTGCCATGATAGTAAGCCTCCTATGATTTAGATTGTATCATAGAAGACCTATACCTGGCAGTTATTTACAGAAAAAGCTTCACATAGTCGCAACATCTTTAAGTACGTTCTCCAAGTGTTTCACGTTCAGGTACTTCTTCGTGTTCCACTAGCTTCCCGCAACGTAACGTAGCCGGGCGCAGACCAGCATCAGCGCGGATTTGCCATCGGGAAAACTCCCTACCACGCGGGTACGGCGGCGAATTTTTCAGTTTATTTGTTCTATGACGTTGTTCGTGCGAATGCGACACCAGTGTTTGTTGGGAAAGTCATAGTGCGTCAGCGTTTTTTCTTGCTGCTTTCTATCTTTTTAGTAGCTTCTGCGAGCTTCATGGCGCGCAATTCCTAAGCCACGCACGGTAGCGGCTTTTCCCAGGGGCACTTTCTTGTTTTCCTGGGCATGGATCGTTTTTTTGCATTTGGGATACGAGTTTAATATTGGAGCAAGGCGTTACCGAAAAGACTTTGCGGCAGAAATGAACCGCACAACGCTGGTATTTGGTTTCGGGAAACATTTCCCAGCAGCTTTCAACATATTGGGACACTTGTCTCCAACGATCAATTTCACGCTCTGTAGGCCGCGGTTACGTAGCTATTGGAAGAAATTAATCCAGCTGGCTGTATCTTCTTTCATACCTTAGGCCGCACCTAAGGCCTAAGGTATCCGTCTTCCTGACTACAACCGTTACCAGAATTGCCACATTCTCAAACTTGTCGCCCTAGCTACACCTCAAATAGATACCGTCTACATAAACATAGGAATACCGTCGGCCCTGCAAGGAACGGTTTTGCCATTTTTCAATGTAAACGTACGCCTTTTGATTCAGTTCATTGAGATGGCCGTTTGAAAGGAAACCTCTTTGAGCTTGGGAATTTCGAGGGTTACGTCCCGGACGCAGTGGCAAGATTGCGGATGTCAAGGCCGTTGCAGTAACCCTGATGCTGGTTGGTGCGTTCATACCAGGTTGCCTGGGTCAGGCTCTCGGCTTCCGCGTCAAGCAATTCATTGAATGTTTCCTCGACGCTGTGCCGAATTAGCTCTTTAATCTGGCTTTTGATTATTTCTTCATTAAACTGTACAATTTTTTCAGACATGATTTGCAGTCTCTTTTCAGAATGGTGCGTCGTGACTTTGTTTTACCAGAGTCTGTAAACTATGTCTTTTTTTCTTTTTATGAATTTATTATACATCACCTGTTTGGTAATGGCGATTTCTTTTTTGAAATCGACGAAAATGGAGTATAGAGATCGCACTATGAGACAGGCATGGAAATGCTGATTGTCGTCAGTATCATTTTGAGTTTAGTTACCGTAGCCGTGTCGAAGTTTACGTCAGCCGGGAAAACGGCGAAAATCATCAAGATTGAGGCCAACTTGCATACGAGCAACAATGCGGCGGTGCTGCATGAAGTTGAAACCGGCGCGTATCCCAATTCCGCCGACGAACTGGTAAAGAAGGGCAGCTCCGGCAAAGCTTATCTCCAGTCTAAGCCGACACTGCCGGACGGGACGGAGTACAGCATTAACAGCGAAGGCGTCGTATCTGTCGTATTCGACGGTGTGACCTATGATTCAGCGGCCAGCCATCGGACGACAGCTGCGGAGAGCGGCTGATGACTGAGAGATGACCGGCGATACAGTTGCCGCCTTGAGTTGGGGATACGGCCTATGGCTGGCGCTTATGGCCTTATGTACGATTGTCATCATCTATACGGATATGTACTGGTATTGGATTTCCGATGGGATTGTGCGCGTTGCGGCATTGGCGAAAGGAGCCGTTGTGGCAGATAGCTTTATAATCCTAATAATGCTGTCAGGATTAGTTTTGCTCTGTGTTCTGTGTTGCTGCACTCTCACATTGTCAATAAGAACACTCATGATGTGGGCGCTTTTTTTGTTTATCGTAAGCATACCATGCGTTTGAGATGCTTTGTTTTCGTGATTTTTAAGAAATTTCTTGTCATGAAATATAGGTAGAAAAGTATTTGTCAATCATCATCGCTCTTCGGGGAATGCCGCAATCTATATATTTCCTGCATTTCATAGTATAATAATGACATAATTAATATGAAGGAGGATATTTTTATGGGACAATATCAACAAAAAACTCCTGAATTTTTAATTGAATATGTTAAGCGAATCAGCAGCATTTTACAAGATGATTTTATTGCTGCAAAGTTGTATGGCTCCTTTGCGCGTGGAGAACAGACCGATGATTCGGATATTGATATTGTAATATTTACAAAGAAAACACAAGATCAATATATAAGTTTGATGAAAAAAAATGTAAATATTACGATGGAATATAATGATAAGTACAATGTATGGATTTCTCCTGTTTTTCAAAATTATGAATTATTTAAACAAAGAGAAAAGATCGTTCCATATTATCAGAATATACAGAAAAAAGGCATCAGAATTGGATAATATAGAATTATCCCGGTATAGATTGGCCAGAGCTGAAGAAACGCTTATTGTTGCAAAAGAATTATACACGAATAAACACTATAAAAACGCAATTAATCCCAGTTATTATGCGTTTTTTTTTTGCAATGAGAGCTGTATTTGCCTTGCAAAATACAGATTAAAAAAAACATAAAACATTATTGGGAAATTTTGATAAAGAATATATTTATACGATAAGGTACAATAAGTTTCGCAAAAATAAAAAGAGACATGGCTTGCAGAACTCTGGTAGAATGAAGTCGCGACACACCATTCTGAAAGGAGCAAGCAAACCATGTCTGAAAAGATTGTACAGCTTAACGAGGAAGTAATCAAGGGACAGCTCAAGGATCTTGTGCGTGGCAGCGTAGAGGAGACTCTCAACGAGCTGCTGGAGGCCGAGGCGGAGAAACTGACTCAGGCGGCCCGATACGAGCGCAATGAGAAGCGTCAGGGCTATCGCAGCGGCCACTACAGGCGCAGCCTCACTACCACTTCCGGGGACGTTACCCTCAAGGTACCCAAGCTCAAAGGGATTTCCTTTGAGACCGCCATTATTGAGCAGTATCGCCGCCGTGAAAGCAGCGTAGAAGAAGCCCTCATCGAGATGTATCTGGCCGGTGTATCCGTCCGGCGTGTGGAAAACATTACAGAGGCGCTGTGGGGCAGCAAAGTGTCGCCCTCAACCATCAGTGAACTGAATAAGAAGGCATATGTCCACATTGAGGATTGGCGTAACCGCCCCTTACAGGGAGGGCATTACCCGTATGTCTATGTGGACGGCATCTACTTGCGTCGCAACTGGGGCGGAGAGTTTGAGAATGTGGCCATTCTGGTAGCGATTGCGGTAAATGAAGATGGATACCGTGAGGTTCTTGGGGCTGCCGAGGGCATGAAGGAGGACAAGGCTAGCTGGGTCAGCTTCTTTCAATGGCTGCGAGGCCGGGGCCTGGATGGAGTTAAACTGGTAGTTGGCGACAAGTGCCTGGGTATGCTGGAAGCTGTAGGAGAAGTGTTTCCAGAGGCCAAGTACCAGCGGTGTACTGTACACTTTTACCGCAATATCTTCTCTGTAACGCCTCGTTCCAAGGTGAAGCTGGTGGCCAAAATGCTCAAAGCGATCCATGCGCAGGAGAGCAAGAAAGCTGCCCGTGAGAAAGCCCGGGCCGTGGTAGAAGAACTGCGTTCCATGAAACTGAAAGAGGCTGCCAAGAAGGTGGAGGATGGCATTGAGGAAACGCTGACTTACTGCGATTTTCCCTGTGAACATTGGACCCGTATCCGTATAACGTCATGGAACGGCTTAACCGGGAGATCCGCCGCCGTACCCGTGTGGTGGGCAGCTTCCCGGACGGCAACTCCGCCCTCATGCTGGTCTGTGCCCGGCTGCGCCATGTGGCCGGTACCCAGTGGGGCAACAAGAAGTACATGAACATGAAGCACCTACAGGCGGCTCTGGAGGATACCTCCATTGCTGGGTGACTTCACTCATATCAGGGCCTGCAAACCATTTTGCGAAAAATACTTGACACTACCATTTATACTGGAAAATTACCCAAAGAATGTGGCAGAGGGATACACATGTTGGCCCTTATTAGGGAAGCCAGCGATTACGATGACTTTTTTGTTGTAAGTCAGGAGGAGTGTGAAGAACAAATTCGGTTTGTTGAAAAGTTATTTAAAGATATTAAGAAATACATGGTTACACAATGGGATTCATAATGTAAAATGGCTATCAATTTGAAATGAACGCATTGAATGGATTGCGCGGAATGGAGACAGTAAAATATCGATCGAATATTTGGATATAATGGTTCGAGTATATGCTCGGTAAGCCCACCAATTTTTTCACTTGACAATTTTCTGCGATATGTTATACTAAGTAAGTCCCATGACATGGGCCTATAGCTCAGCTGGTTAGAGCGCACGCCTGATAAGCGTGAGGTCGGTGGTTCGAGTCCACCTAGGCCCACCACACAGACCATCGTTTGGATTATTCCGGAACGATGGTTTTTTTTTCAACAGAAGGAGGGGAGACCATGACGGAAAGTGAAAGGCAGCTCCAGGCGATGGCCCTGTCGATTCAGGCAGCCCGTCAGCAGGCCGGATGCAAGGTACCTGTTGCGGCACCGCCAGCAGCGGCTGATGCGATTCCCAATCTCGGCGGCGAAGCCCGGTCAGGCGACTGCCTGGTCAGTATGCTGGCCAGCGGCAGCAAGGGCAATGCGGCCTATATCCGTTGTGGGAAGACGAATATCCTCATCGACGCCGGCATCAGCTGTCGCCGTATCGAACAGGGATTGAAGCGCTATGACTGCACCTTGAGCGACCTCGATGCGGTCTTCATCACCCATGAACATTCAGACCACGTCAACGGCTTGGCGACGCTTCTCAAGCGGACGGCCATGCCCGTCTATACGACGGCCGAGACCTGGCAGGCCATGGGCCGGAAAGTAGAAGGCTTCCAGGACCGTTTCGTCCGGCTGACGCGGCGCGTAGGCCTAAAGGACATCCAGGTCATCCCCTTTGCCATCTCCCACGATGCGGCCCGGCCCGTCGGTTATACTATCTGCCACGGCGATTCGAAGATTACCTTGGCGACGGACTTAGGCTGTGTCAGCCCCGACGTCGCAGCCGCTGCGGCTTATGCGGATATCCTCATCTTAGAAGCCAATCACGATGAGCAGATGGTCCGCAACGGCCCGTATCCGTATCCGCTCCAGCAGCGCATCCTTGGCCGCTGGGGGCATCTGTCCAACAAGACGGCAGCCGCTTTTCTGGCCGGGTTGCCGACGAAAGGCGTCATGCGGGTCCTCCTGGCTCACCGCAGCGAAAAGAACAATACGCCGTCCCTGGCGCTGCACACGATGCGTACAGTCTTATCCCAGGCCGGCCGGGTCATTGGCCAGGATATCTTATTACGGCTGGCCTGCCAGAAGGGCAGTGTCCGCTTCCAGGAAGGGAGTCATGAACTATGATGCAACGCAAACATATCATCACGGCAGCTGCTGCCGTCGTCCTCATCGCTGTCGGCGTCTTCGGCGGCTTCAAGATCCACGATGCCTTTTTTACGCCGAGCGGCACTTATAACGGAACCGTGAACCAGCTCCAGGAACCGTCGAAATCGGATTCCATCTCGGATGCCCGAAATACGGCTGTCGTCCAGGCTGCCAAGAAGGTCAGCCCGGCCGTCGTCGGCATTACGACTAAAGTCTATAACCGCGATATGTTCAACCGGAAAGTCCTGGTCGGTGAAGGCGTCGGTTCTGGCGTCATCTTCGACAAGGCCGGCTATATCGTAACCAATAACCACGTCGTCGGCACGGCCAAGACGGTCATCGTCTCCCTGGCCGATGGCCAGAGTACGGAAGGGACCGTCGTCGGCCGCGATGAAAAGACGGACTTAGCCGTCGTCAAGATCAAGATGGACAACCTGCCCGTCGCTGAATTTGGCGACAGCGATTCCCTGCAGGTCGGCGAACCGGCCATTGCCATCGGCAACCCGCTGGGCCTGGAATTTCAGGGGACCGTCACGGTCGGCGTCATCAGCTCTTTGAACCGGACTATCGGTGCCGAAGGGCAGAGCATGAAGCTCATCCAGACTGACGCTGCCATCAACCCGGGCAATTCCGGCGGCGCTCTCGTCGATGCTGACGGCAAGGTCATCGGCATCAACAGCGCCAAGATTTCTAAAGAAGGCGTCGAAGGCCTGGGCTTCGCCATTCCTATCAACGCAGCCCGCCCGATTCTGCAGGACCTCATCCAGAACGGCAAGGTCGTCCGCCCGTACCTCGGCTTATACGGCCTGGACCAGCAGATGGCTGCCCGCTTCGGCATGAGATTGAATGTACCTGGCATTTACGTCTATAAAGTCGCTGACGGCGGACCTCTGGATCAGGCTGGACTCAGACACGGCGACGTCATCTTGAAACTCGATGGCACCGATGTCAAAGACTTCAGCGCCCTCCAGAGCGTCATGGACAAGCACAATGTCGGCGATTCTGTCAGCCTGGATTATACGCGCAACGGTTCGGACCACGAAGTCACCGTCGTCCTCCAGGAAAGTCCGCAGAATGATTCGTCAGACCAGGGGGATGGGACCAACTGATGAAGTATCATGTCATTACCATCGGCAAGATCAAAGAGAAATACCTCACCGCCGGCATCGACGAGTTTTTGAAGCGCCTGCGCCCGTATGGCCAGGTTGAAGTGACCGTCCTTCCTGAAGAGAAGATGCCTGAGAATCCGTCGCCGGCCCAGAAGGCCCAGGTCCTCGACAAAGAAGGGGAGAAGATGCTGCGCCACGTCCGCCAGGGCTCGCACCTCTTCGCCCTGGATGTACAGGGGAAACTCGTATCCTCTGAAGATCTGGCAGCGTCCTTTGCCAAACTGGCTCTGTACGGCTGCAGTGAAATCTCCTTCATCATCGGCGGCCCCTTCGGCCTGAGCGACCTCGTCCGCCGCAAAGCCGACAACTGCATTTCCTTTGGCCGTATTACCTTGACCCATCAGATGATACGCCTCCTCTTATTGGAACAAATCTACCGGGCCATCAAGATCGACCGGCACGAGCCGTATCACTTATAAAACAAAGCCCCTCCCGTGGAAGTTATGCCTATCCAGGGAGGGCTTTTTCTTGACATCTCCCGGCTGCGGACGGTATAATAAACCTGAAACATGTGACTGACGGAAGTGGAGTTACCACGGGGAGCATGATTCATACGAGCCGACCGTCTGGGCGAAACGTTCCAGAAGTGTCGGTATTTTTTATTTTTGCTTAACTATTCAGGAGGAATCACCATGAAAGAACTGCAATTAAAATACGGCTGCAACCCCAATCAGTCGTCGGCCCGGGTTTATATGAAAGACGGCAGCGACCTGCCCTTTACGGTCCTCAACGGCCGCCCCGGTTATATTAATTTGCTCGACGCCTTCAACAGCTATCAGCTGGTCAAAGAATTGAAAGAAGCAACGGGCCTTCCGGCTGCGGCTTCCTTCAAGCACGTCAGCCCGGCTGGGGCCGCCGTCGCCACGGAAATGAGTGATACCCTGAAAAAAATATACTGGGTCGACGATCTGAAAATGTCTCCCCTGGCTTCGGCTTATGCCTGTGCCCGCGGTGCTGACCGCATGAGCTCTTATGGTGATTTCGTCGCCTTGTCCGACGTCTGCGACGTTGAAACGGCAACGCTCCTCAAACGGGAAGTTTCGGACGGCGTCATCGCTCCGGGCTACAGCGACGAAGCCCTGGCCATTTTGAAGACCAAGAAGAAGGGGAACTACTGCGTTCTCCAGATTAACCCGGACTACAAGCCGCGCTTAATCGAATCGAAGGAAGTCTACGGCGTCACTTTTGAACAGGAACGCAACGAAGCCAAGATCACGACGGACCTCTTTAAGAATATCCCGACGAAAAACAAGGATATCCCCGCCGATGCCCAGCGCGATTTGATGATTGCCCTCATCACCCTGAAATACACTCAGTCCAACTCGGTCTGCTACGTCAAAGACGGCATGACCATCGGCGTCGGCGCCGGTCAGCAGTCCCGCGTCCACTGCACGCGCCTGGCTGGTAACAAAGCCGATATCTGGTGGCTCCGCCAGAATCCGAAAGTCCTGAATCTGCCTTTCCGCGACGATGTCCGCCGCCCGAACCGCGACAACGCTATCGACGTCTACATCTCCGATGATTACGAAGACGTCCTGGCCGACGGCATCTGGCAGGATCTGTTCACGGAAAAACCGGAACCGCTCACACGGGAAGAAAAGAAAGCCTGGATTGCCCAGCTCCACGGCGTCGCCTTGGGCAGTGATGCTTTCTTCCCCTTCGGTGACAACATCGAACGGGCTCATCGCAGCGGTGTCGACTACATCGCCCAGGCCGGCGGCTCCATCCGCGATGACAATGTCATCGAAACGTGCGATAAATACAACATCGCCATGGCCATGACCGGCCTGCGCCTGTTCCATCATTAAGCATATCCCCCTTTCTGTCGGGAAAGGTCGTTTTCTTTTATATTCAATGTTTGGGGTTTGATGTTTGAAGTTTGATGTAATGGCTTTTAAATTTAAAATCATTTGCTAACTGCTAACCCCTAACTGCTAACTGCTTAAAAGGAGCTGTCGCGATGCGACGGCTCCTTTTTTCACCAATTCCAGGCGGGCCGCCCTTTGGGACGGCCCCTACGAACCACGAGCGACGAACTACGAGCCACGAACCACGAGTCACGAACCACGAACTACGAAACAAGAGGTGATATCATGAAAACCTATACATCTGTCTGCCCTTATGACTGCCCCGATGCCTGCGGGCTTGTCGTTTCTGTCGACGACGGCCGCGTCGTGTCCGTCGCCGGCGATGGAGCCCATCCTTTTACGCGCGGGACGTTGTGTCCGAAGATGGCCCATTATGAACGGACCGTCCATTCGCCGCGCCGCCTGACGATGCCTTTGAAGCGGACCGGGCCCAAGGGAAGCGGCCAGTTTGCACCCATTTCCTGGGACCAGGCCCTGGCGGAGATTGCTGAAAGGTGGAAGGCGATTATTGCCGATTGTGGTGCCGAAGCCATCCTGCCTTATTCCTATGCCGGCACCATGGGCATTGTCCAGCATGATGCTCTGCACGGACTGTTTTACCGTCTGGGCGCTTCGGAACTGGATCGGACCATCTGCGCTCCGGCCAAAGGGCAGGGATTCAAGGATGTCATGGGCAGCACCATGCCGACGGCACCGCAGGAAGCTCAGGACAGCGACTGCATCTTCCTCTGGAGTCTCCACATGGTGGCGACGAATATCCATTTCCGCCACGATGTCGAAGCGGCCCGGCGCAAAGGGGCCGTCGTCTGGTGTATTGATACGTACCGCCATAAGACGGCTGATTTAGCCGACCATTTCGTCGCCGTCCGCCCGGGGACCGATGGAGCCCTGGTCCTGGGCATGATGCATGTCCTCGACCGCGATGGACTGGCCGATGAAGCCTTTCTGGCGGCAAACGTCCTCGGCTGGGACGAACTGAAAGTTCAGGTCCTCCCCAAGTATACGCCGGAAGCCGTGCAGGCTATCACCGGCGTACCGGCTGCGACTGTCGTCGCCTTGGCCCAGGCCTACGGACAGGCCCGGGCGCCTTTCATCCGCCTCGGCAGCGGCCAGTCGCGCTATCGCAACGGCGCCATGACGACACGCCTCATCACCTGTCTGCCTGCCGTCGTCGGCGCCTGGGGCAAGAAAGGGGCCGGCCTGTTGACGTCGGCATCGGCGTCGAAAGCCTATAATAAAGAAATCGTCACCCATTCCGATTGGAAACAGCCAGGCAAGCGCATCGTCAACATGTGCTGCCTCGGCCAGGCCTTGACGGAAGATGATAGCATCCGCAGTCTCTTCGTCTATTCGTCGAACCCGGCCTGCACGGCGCCGGACCAGAACCAGGTCCTGAAAGGACTTTGCCGGGACGATTTATTCACCGTCGTCCATGAACGCTTCATGACCGATACGGCCCGCTATGCCGACCTCGTCCTGCCGGCGACGACGTCCCTAGAGCACGACGATGCTTATTATTCTTATGGTAACTATACGATCCAGTGCGGCTATGCGGCCATTCCGCCAGTCGGCCAGAGCCGCTCCAACTGGCGCATCGCCTGTGACCTGGCCCATGCCCTGGGAATCGACGATGAGTTCTATAATCGCTCGGAACGGGACCTCGTCGAAGCCCTGGCTGCATCGACGACGAAATGGCCCCTTCCGGTAGACCGGCAGCGGCTGCTCCAGGGATTGCCGACGCCGCTGCCCCTGCCGGACGATTATCAGACCCGCTTTGGAACGCCATCAGGGAAAATCGAAATCCGCAACGATGCCCTGGCCCAGCCTTTACCCGACTATATGCCTTTGGCTGAAAATGACGGCACCCTGGCTTTCGTCAACGGCCCGGATATGCGCATCCTCGATTCGTCCTTCAATGAACGGGACGAGCTGACGGCCGGCCACATCATGGACCTCTTCGTCCATCCCGATGATGCAGCCCGCTATGGACTGACAGAAGGGCAGACCGTGACCTTGGCCAATGAACGGGGCCAGGCCGATTTCACCGTCGTCATTTCCGACCGGACCGTACCAGGCCAGGTCGTCAGCGAAGGCGTCTGGTGGCGCGAACGGGTCAAAGGGCAGGGGGCTTCGGTCAACGTCCTCACGTCCCAGCGCCTGACCGATGAAGGTGCCGGCAGCACCTTCTACGACGTCCGGGTCTCCATCATCAAGTAGAGAGCACTGTTGCCACATCCGTAGAGGCGGGCTTGCCACGTGCAAGCCCCTACATGCCCCTGTGTCCGGGAAAGACTGCAAAAATGTAGGGGCGCCCACGTGGGGCGCCCGCCAGCAGCTGTGCGTTATTGGCTGTCTGGCGGATATGCCATCTGACAAGTAAAAATACTTGACAGATGGGGCGCTTTCCGTTATAATACCAAAGTACGCTGTTTGAAAGGCGGTGAAGCCATGCTTGAAGATGTAGTCCGCAAGGGACGGCTCCTCGATTTGTACGGGCCTTTGCTTACGGAAAAACAACGGCGCTGCATGGAAATGTATTTCGATATGGACTTGTCCCTTAGCGAAATCGGTGAAGAACTGCACATTTCCCGTCAAGGTGCCTATGACATGCTCAAGCGCGCGTCCCACTCGCTGGAAAATTACGAACAGCGCCTTCATCTGCTGGCCCGCTACGATGCGGTCCGGGATAAGATCGATGAAGTAGAGCGGCTTCTCGACCGGGAAGAACCGCAGACCCTTGAAAGAGCGAAACAGCTTTTGCATGAAATAGAGTTATAGAAGGAGGCCCCTTATGCCATTTGAAAGTCTGTCCGAACGATTCCAGGCGGCATTTAAAAAACTCCGCGGCAAAGGGAAGCTTTCTGAAGAGGATGTCAGCGAAGCGCTGAAAGAGATGCGCCGCGCCCTTCTGGAAGCGGACGTCAACTTTGCCGTCACCAAAGATTTCATCAAGAAAGTAAAAGAAAAGGCCGTCGGCGAAGAAGTTTTCGGCAGCCTCAACGCGTCGCAGACGGTCATCAAGATTGTCCGCGATGAACTGACGGAACTCCTCGGCGGGACACAGAGCCGGATTACCATCGCCCCCAAGCCACCGACCATCATCATGCTCGTCGGCCTCCAGGGCGCCGGCAAGACGACGACAGCTGCCAAACTGGCTAAGAAGCTGAAGTCCCAGGGCAAGAGCCCGCTCATGGTGGCAGCCGACGTCTACCGTCCGGCCGCTATCACGCAGTTGCAGGTCCTCGGCCAGGAACTGGACATGCCCGTCTACACTGAAGAGGGCAGCAAGGACCCTGTAGCCATCGCCCAACATGCGATACCCTATGCGACCAGCCATTTACGCGATGTCGTCATCATCGATACGGCCGGCCGTTTACATATCAATGAAACACTTATGGATGAACTCATCAACATCAAGAATGAAGTCCATCCCCATGAAATCCTGCTCGTCGTCGACGCCATGACCGGTCAGGATGCCGTTACGGCTGCATCGGCCTTCGATAAAGCCCTCGGCATCGACGGTATCATCATGACCAAGCTCGATGGCGATGCCCGCGGCGGTGCCGCCTTGTCCATCAAGGCCGTCACGGGCAAACCGATCAAGTTCATCGGCGTCAGCGAAAAGCTCGACGGCTTGGAAGAATTCCATCCGAACCGTTACGCATCGCGTATCCTTGACTTGGGCGACGTCGAAACGATCATCGAAAAAGCCCAGGCAGCTTTCGATGAAGAATCGATGGAAAACATGAAGAAGACCATGAAAAGTGGTACCTTCACCTTCGATGACTTCCTGTCCCAACTCCATATGATCAAGAAGATGGGCAATATGGGCAGTCTCCTGAGCCTCATCCCAGGCATCGGGAAATATAAGAAAGAACTCGACAAAGTCGACATGGACGGCAAAGAATTCAAACGAATCGAAGCCATCATCACATCCATGACGGCCCAGGAACGGTCGAGTGCCAATCCGAAGATGCTCATCAAGGACAGCCGCAAGCGCCGCATCGCCAAAGGCAGCGGCACCCGCGTACAGGATGTCAACCGCCTCATCAAGCAGTTCGCAGAAATGCAGAAGATGATGAAGCAGGCCAAGAAAGCACAGAAGAATAAACGACGGGGTTTCATGCCGCGTCTGCCTTTTTAAATGGATTTCCCTTTTTTGTGGAAATAAGATACTATATCAAGGAGGTGATTTTCAATGATTAAAATTCGTTTGGCTCGTTTAGGTGCTAAAAAGAAACCGATCTACCGTGTCGTCGTCGCTGATTCCCGCGATGCTCGTAACAACGGTCGTCCGGTCGCTACGTTGGGCATGTACGATCCGTCCAAAGACATGGACTCTCGTCTGACTGTCGATGCTGAAGCAGCTGTAGCATGGCTCGGCAAAGGCGCACAGCCTACAGATACGATTCGTTCTATCTTCAAAAAAGCTGGCATCATGGCTCAGTTTGAAGCATCCAAAAAGTAAGTGAGGCTGGATACTATGGAAGAATTGATTGCATGTATCGCCCGGTCCCTCGTCAAGAACCCGGATGCGGTTACAGTTACCAAGATTCAAAAAAAAGGCCTCGAAGTCTATCAGCTTCATGTCGCACCCGAAGATATGGGTAAAGTCATTGGCAAACAGGGTAAAATTGCGAAAGCATTGCGCCTTGTTGTCAAGGCTGCGGCAGTGAAGGCTAACAAGAAAGTATCAGTGGATATCGTATAGGAGGAACCATGGATCAGATTACATTGCGCGTTCCTGTCGCTGTCAAAGCAAAGGTGACGCAGGCCCTCAAGGATCGTATCCTCAAAGGTGCTGACCAGGCCCTGAGTGACATCGATCGGGAAATGCAGAACCTGGAATTCCAGGCTAAACGCATGATGACCGAACAGGCTAAAATCGATGCCCAGGGGTTGATTTCCTTGCGTGCTAAAGTAGAAGAACAGAAACAGCGTCTCGCTGCAGCAAAAGCAAAGGCACAGCACGACAGAGAAGAAGCTGAACAGTTGACAATCGGTTCCGAAATCAGACAAGGCACGCTCGAACAGACTGTCGTTGTCAAGGTCGGCGATGATTTAGAAAAATTGATGGGAACAGAAATCTTGCTTGAAGACGGCAAGATTGTTTCTATCCGCCAATAGAATACGATGGCTGAATTAGATCTTTTCACAATCGGTCAAATCGTTGCCCCGCACGGCGTGCGGGGTGATGTTCGTATTTATCCCGATACGGATTTTCCGAAACGATTCCTGAAAATGAAATACGGTTACATCAACGGCAAGAAATATGAAGTAGAATCTGCACGTCTTCATAAGCGGGTTGTCCTCATGAAATTTGCCGGCGTCGATGATCGTAATGCGGCGGAACTACTGGTCAAAAAAGACCTGCAAGTGCCGCGCGAAGATTTGGTGCCCCTGCAGAAAGGCCAGCACTATATCTACGACATCCTCGGCTCGGCCGTATATGACCTTCAGGGCCATGAACTGGGAAAACTTACAGACGTACTGCGCACGGGCAGCAACGACGTCTACGTCGTCACTGCCGATGACGGCAAGGAAACACTCATGGCCGCCATTCCCGATGTCATCAAGTCCATTGATGAAGGCGAAAAGAAAATCGTCGTCGATCCGCCGGAGTGGGTGGACGAATGAGAATCGACATTATCTCACTCTTTCCGGAGTTCATCGAAGCGTTTTTCCAGCACAGCATCATCGGGCGGGCCCGGGCAGCCGGTCTGTTGGATCTGGATGTGACCAATCCACGTAATTTCACGTATGACCGCCATCACATGGTCGATGATACCATCTATGGCGGCGGCTGTGGGATGCTCATGAAAACAGCGCCCCTCTATGCCGCTGTCGAAGCTGTGCGGCGCCAGGTGCCGCGGCGGCGTATCATCTTCATGGGGCCCGCAGGGCAGACCTTTACGCAGGCCAAAGCACGCGAGCTGGCGACATACGACCAGCTTATTTTATTATGCGGCCATTACGAAGGCGTCGATTACCGCGTTGAGCAGGATTTGGCCGATGAAACTATTTCCGTCGGCGATTACGTCCTTACTGGCGGTGAACTGCCGGCTATGACCGTTACCGATGCCGTGGCCCGCATGATTCCCGGAGTCCTCGGCGCAGCTGCCGGGGCCGCTGACGATTCTTTCTATTCGTCGCTCCTGGAATATCCGCAGTACACTAAGCCTGCCGTCTTTCGCGGCATGGCCGTACCGGAAGTCCTGCGAAACGGCGATCACGCCAAAATCGATGCCTGGCGCCGGGAGACGTCGCTAGCGCGGACCTTGGAATTACGGCCAGATCTTTTGCAGCACTGCGATTTGTCGCCAGCTGACCAAAAGATACTGGCAAAACTGAAAGGGGCGAAAAAAGGATGACTTCCCCTTTGTATGTAGGATTGGTTCATTATCCCATATATGATAAGAACTTTAACGTCATTGCCACGGCTATTACGAACTACGATTTGCACGACATTTCACGGTCAGCCAAGACGTATGGCGTCAAGAAATATTTCATCATCCACCATATTCCGGGGCAGCTCGATATGGTGCATAAAATTATGGATTTTTGGGAAAGCCCGGTTGGCCGTAATTATAACGGCTACCGCACACAGGCTTTCGATATCGTCGACATCCGCCCGTCCATCGAAGCGGCTGTCGAAGCAGTCACCACCGCAGAAGGGAAGAAACCTTACGTCGTCACGACGGATGCGCGGACCTATGCCAATACCATTTCCTACAAGGATTTGCGGCACAAGCGGGAAGAAGACGATACGCCGATCCTCCTGCTCTTTGGCACGGGCTATGGCATGACCAAAGAAACGATGGAAAAATTTGATTTCATCCTGGAACCGATTTACGGTGCCGGGGAATATAATCACTTATCTGTCCGTTCGGCAGCAGCTATCATCTTAGATCGCCTGGCCGGCGAAGATTGGTGGAAATAAAGGGAGGCATTTGAATGTCTGGACATTCTAAATGGGCGAATATTAAACGTAAAAAAGGGAAAAACGACGCAATCCGCGGCAAGATCACGACCAAAATCGGCCGTGAAATCACGATTGCTGTCCGCATGGGCGGCCCGGACCCGGTCGGCAACATGCGTCTGAAACTGGCCCTTCAGAAAGCTAAGGAAAACAATATCCCGAAAGATAACATCAAACGGGCTATCCAGAAAGGTGCTGGCGCTACGGAAGGCCAGAACTATGAAGAAATCGTATACGAAGGCTATGGCCCGGCAGGCGTTGCCGTTACGGTCAACGTCCTCACGGATAACCGCAACCGCGCAGCCGCTGCTGTCCGTCACGAATTTTCCAAATCCGGCGGCAACCTCGGCGCTACGGGCTGTGTCAGCTGGATGTTCCACAACACGGGCATCTTCGTCGTCAACCGCGACCAGGCTGATGAAGACCAGATTATGGAAGTCGCTCTCGACGCCGGTGCCGATGACGTAAAAGTCTCCGATGAAGACTACGAAATCATCACGACGCCGGAAGCTTTCGATGCTGTCGAAAAAGCTTTGGCTGACAACAACATCGAAACGGAACACGCATCGATCACCATGGTTCCGGAAAACACGATCAAACTCACCGGTGAAGACGCTGAAAAAATGGAACGCTTCGTAGACGCCCTCGACGAACTCGACGACGTCCAGGACGTATACCACAACGCAGAACTTCCGGAAGAAGAATAAAAGTTGTTAGTGGCTAGTTGTTAGTGGTTAGTGGATGGTTTTAAATTTAAGAACGTTCACTGCAAACTACAAACTGCAAACTTAATACTCAAAAAGGGGCTGTCTTAATGCGACAGCCTCTTTTTTACTAGCCCCTAGCCACGAACCACGAGCCACTAATTCCCAAACCGTTGTAATAACAACAGATTCCCCTTCATCTCCATGGTATACTATGTTCAGAAGTTGAGAGAAAGCTCACTCAGAGATAAGATAAAAGTTGTCCACATACTTTAGGAGGTAGTTACTATGTTGAAATCCGTTTTGAATAAATTTGCTGCTAATGAAAAAGTTACGTCTGACATGATCATGGGCGATATCATCCGCCTTCACCCGGAAGTCGTCGATACCCTCATCGGTCAGGGCATGCACTGCCTGGGCTGCCCGTCTTCCCAGCAGGAAAGCCTGGCAAACGCCTGCTTCGTCCATGGCCTCGACCCGGAAATTGTCACCAAAGCCGTCAACGTTGCTATCGAAGCCAATAAGCAGTAAGAGGAGGATATCATTATGAGCGCATTTTTAGGACCTATCCATTTTTGGTTATACAATAAAATCCAGTTCCAGGAAAGCTTGATCGACGAACTCGTCCGCGTTGCCACAGCGCAGGGCTGGTCCGATGAAGACTTGGCTGATAAATACTGCAGCAAAGACCGCCGCAAACTCGATGAAGTCATCGACGAAGCGAACATCCACGGCTGGCTCCAGTCGCGCATCCACGACGCCGAAGGCCGCTATGCCGCTTTCGTCCTCGCCGTTGCCGGCAATGATGATGCCCGCCTGGAAGCACTAAAAAAAGCCGCTTACGACTTCGGTGCCAGCCAGAACTTGAGCGCCGCTACGGCACCGGAAGCCTTCCACCGCCTGGACGACCTGCTCCTGGACGGTATGCCCTGCGACCAGGTCAACCGCGTCCGCGAAAGCGATGACAACCGCATCGCCTGGGACCGGACCATGGACTTGCACAGCGAATTCTGGCAGGGCCACGGCGACCGCTACTACGCCCTGCGACAGTCCTTAGTCGAAGGCATTCTCGCCGGCACGGACTACACTATGGTCAGCCCGGCTGACGGCCAGTACGAAATCGTCAAAAAAGCTGCGTAAATACGAAAGGGGAGAGAACATCATGTACTGTACAGAAGTTATGGTCAAACAACATGCCAATATTTCACGGATGCTGAAAGTCATCAAAGAAATTTGCTGCGGCATCCTCGAAGGAGATGAAATCGATCAGAAAGAATTCGCGGAAATCCTCGATTTCATCCGCCGCTATGCCGATGGCCATCATCATCGCCGGGAAGAACTCGTTCTCTTCCCGGAAATGGTTGACCATCTTGAAGAAGTGGCATCGATCATCATCAAACACGGCATGCTTGTCGAACACGACCTCGTCCGCGCCCACGTCCGCGCCCTCGACGAAGCCCTCAAACTCTACGCCCAGGAACCGAAGACGGAATATAAACTCCAGGTCCTGACCGAAGCCATGGCCTATGCCAACCGCCTGCAGCAGCACGTAGAAAAAGAAAACAACGTCGTCTACCCCTTAGCCGACCGCGGCCTGTCGGACGACATCAAAGCTAAAATCGACCAGACCGTCAAAGACATGGAAGCCGAAGAAGGCACGGACTTCGCCAAAGGCTACATGGACCTCTTGGACCGCCTGGAAAAGAAATACCATATAACTACAAACTAAAGACTACAAACTACAAGGGCTCGTCGCTTAATGCGGCAGCCCTTTTTTGGCACGATGACAGAATCTGTCTACGGGCGTGTGTATAATCTACAGTAGCTTAAAGATTTGAGTGCATTTCGAAAGGTGGAATCTTCATGAAAAAACTTTGTACTGTTTTCTTTACCTTGCTGCTGCTGGCCTTTGCTTCTGTGGCTTCGGCAAATTATCCGTACTACCTGAACGGCAATTCGGACTATGTCCGCGTGGACGGCCATATGGGCACGGCCTGGTATGTGGACAAGACGTCGCTGGTCGACCAGATGTATGCCCCGCCGTACTACAAGCTGGCCATCAATGTCGTCACGGCCCAGAGTGCTACGGGTGACGAAAATGATTTCTACAACGGCGGCGAAGGCGAAATCGTCGGCGTCAAGACCTACTACTTCTACTACAACATGGATTCAGACCGCATGTGTGTCCTCGACAACAACGGCGATTGGCGCTACCTGGACCCGCAAGGCAGCTGGGCCGCCACCGGCGTCGCCCTGCCGGCCGGCCAGATGGCCTTCGAATTAGCCTACGGCCGCAGCTTCTATTGATTTAGCAAACATCGTAGTTCGTTCATCGATGGGCTCGCTGGTGCATCGCTCGGACTCAGATGGCGCTGCGCGCCTTTAAACTCCAAGTGACAATGACGCTTCGGGAAACCTTCAGCGCATAGCGGGCGCGCCCTCTACAGCGGTCCGTTTCAGCATCCGTCTTGCCATTCCTTACAGTCATGACCAGACGGGCTGAAAAGGCACGTGCACGTCCCTGCGATATTGCATACAGGCGATGGGGAATGAATGTGGCCGCAGTGAATCAAAAATATATGGCCTGTGGCCTTGTGTGTATGGGCTGAATTGTAGAGGCTCGCACGTGGCGAGCCCGCTAGAGAGATTTAGTCACAGCCCATTCTGGTATAATGGCAGGCTTTTACGAGCCACGAACCCACAAACAACGAACCACGGTTTTTCCGCGGATTCAGATGCGGCTTCGCCACAACAAACTCAAACTGACAACGACGCTTCAGGATACCCTCAGCGCGTAGCGGGACGCCTTAACAGGACGTCCCCTACGAAATCGCATACAGGCGATGAAAATGAATGCCGGCGCAGTCCGCAGGCGGCAGGTCGCCGCGGTCCATGGGACCGCATCGTAGGGGCCGTCCCGAAGGGCGGCCCGGCTCTCCTCATAGGAGAGCTGTCAGCGAAGCTGACTGAGAGGTTGCCTTTAAATTAAAAACCCTTCACTAAAAACTACAAACTGCAAACTTAATACTCAAAAAAAGGCTGTATTAATGCGACAGCCTTTTTTTCATGCCAAGACAGATACTGTCTACTGGACTATGTATAATAGAGAACCCAAGGAGGCGATAGGTATGAAACAGATTGACATAGTACAAGCGCAGCAAGATATCCAGTTCATCTATAACTGCTATAAGAAATTTGGCCTTGACGTGGACGAATGTCGGGCCGTCCTTAAAGAACGCGACTGCTGCGAACACCGCGACAGTGACGGTCATCTGCTCTTTGATAATGCCAGATCCCTGACAATGATAGATAGCGCCAAGAATTGCCATGATACGTATATCTGCAAAAAATGCCAGACTGTTTTTTCGCTGAAAATCAACCCGGATACGCAGGAATACAGCTACAATAAAGTTTTGAGATATAATAGCCTGGATGACCTTCTCAAACCGGATTTCATAGGGCACATCGAAAAAGCCTATCATATTTTGGACAGGATGCAGCAGTTCACGCCAAAAGATGTCACCTTTTTCCACAACAACCTTAAAATCCAGGCCGAACTGCTCCAGCGTGAAATCCGTCGACAAACGGCTATCTTAGAGAAATTGGATCACATTACGCTGGACCTGCCCTATTACGATGACTTTTCGGCAAAACACATCCGCAGCATCCTCTTTCCCCTGTACAAGCAGATGACATTCAGGACATTTTGGGTCCTGAGCTTTTCCGTGCCCATCTTTAATACCCTCGATTATTATGATTGTACAGTCAATCTCCTCGACGACGTTCCGGGCCTTAATCAGGACGAAGCACTCACGCTCATCGACAACTGCTTCAAAAAGGCTGGCACGACCTTGCGGGAAAGCCGGCGCCGTTATGCCTGGGAACCCGTCTGTAATCACCGCGATGAACAGGGGAACCTGCTGATCCATAATCTGCCGCATATGGTATAGACCGTTGAATGTGAGCGCTGCCATGCCGTCTTTGCTCTGAATTTCAACGAACAACTGGGAAAATACATCCATGGCTACCTCTTGGACGACCGCCACTTCTACGACTTCGAACGAGCTGGCGTCGCCGAGAAAGCAGAAGCCGTCCTGGAAAAAGACAGACTTTCCAACGTCCATTCGCTGACGGACTATTACCACATGCGTGAAGAATTGAAAGAACAGTACCAGGCCGTCATGGAAGATAAAATGGCCTGCTGGGAACTGGTGGGACGCCTGAATACCTGCCTCTTAGAAATCGATGGCCTGAATACCTTCACGCGCCATCAAGTCGAAGACAGCGTATTGTATGCCCAAAAAGAAATGATTGACCGCTACCTCTGGCAACATGAAATTCAAAAACAGCTCAAAGCCCGGCTGAAAGAATTCGGTACCCTTCCGTCCCTAAAGTATCCTTGGTATAATAAGAAAAACACGAAGACAGAAGATACAGAGAAAGGAAAGATACTGCATGGCACGTTTTTATCCGACCATCGATGACGATTTTCATGGCAGCGATGGCGAAATCCAGGTTTATCAGGCCTTACAACAATTAAGTGACAGATATGTCGTCTTCCATTCCTTCCGCTGGCTCGGCGAACCGGGCCAGTACCGAAGCGAAGGGGAAGGCGATTTTATCATTTTCCACCCGACCAAGGGCATCTTATCCATCGAAGTCAAATCCGGCGGCATCGGCTATAAGGAGGGCAGCTGGATCCAGAACAACCGCAGGAATCAGAGTGAAAAACGAATCAATCCCTTAGGACAGGCTGCTGAGACGCAGTACCGCATCCAACGGATCCTGCGCCAGCATTTTCCCTATGACTGTCCCATGATCGGCCGGGCGGCCTGGTTCACGTCGGTCGCCATGGACCCAAAACTGCGTCTGCCAGCTGAAGCCGTTCCGGAAATCATCCTGGATCAACTGAGTTTAGCGCATCCGGAAGAAGCCCTGGATAAGGTTTATGCCTATTGGCAGGAACACCTGGGCCGGTCCTTTACGCCACTGAAGCCGCCGGAATTTAAAGCCCTTATCCAGACCCTCATGCCGTCTTTCCGCCTGGCCGAAACCATTTCCAGTACCAGCCGGGAAACGAAGACGTCTTATGTCCAGCTGACGAACCAGCAGTTCTCTATCCTCCGCTTCCTGCAGGAACAGCGGACGGCTGCCATTTACGGCCCGGCCGGCACGGGCAAGACTATGCTGGCCGTAGAAAAGGCGCGGATGCTGGCAGCTCAGGGGAAAAAGGTCCTGTACCTGTGTTTCAATGAATTTCTTCTCCAATACTTGCGCCGTCATTATCCGGATCCACAGATAACCTTCCATAATGTGCGGACACTGGCAGAAGAAATCCTCCAGGACGATACCTTGCCCCTCGATAAAGTCGTGGCTGTCTTTGAACAGTACTTTGAAAGCGAATTCAAGGACGATGACTGGCCCTATCCGAACATCGTCGTCGATGAAGGCCAGGACCTGAGCGATTCTATCCTGGAACACCTGAGCTTCTTGGCCGAATTACAGGACGGATGTTTCTACATCTTTTACGACCGCAATCAGTACATCATGAGCCGCAAGACGACGGGCTGGATCGATAAGAATGCCGAATGTCGCCTGGTCCTCTATAAGAATTGCCGTAATACCGCTGAAATCGCCACGTCCATCGGCAAGTTGATGCACATGAAAGACAGTTATGTCAACACCATCCAGGGCATGACGCCGAAAGCCGTCTTTTATGGGAACGAAAAAGAACTGCAGAAACAGGCAGACCGCTTCGTCAAGGACATGTGCCAGCAAGGCGTCGCCCTGAAAGACATGGTCATCCTCACGGCCCACTCCGTCGGCCATAGCGGCCTCAAAGGCTGCCGGACCCTCAACGGGATTCCCGTCACGACGGAACCGGAAGACGGCAAAATCCTCTTCACGTCGGTACGGAAATTCAAGGGCCTTGAAGCCACAGCGGTCCTCCTCATCGATGTCAATCTGTCGGAACTCCCGGACGACCTCATGCAGCGCCTCATCTACGTCGGCTCCTCGCGGGCTACGATGTACCTGAAAATCGCCTTCTGCGAAGACATCGAAAAGAAAGATTACGGAACCATCCTGGAAGCCCTGAGCGACGAACCAGTCAAGCATAACCGCAGCGGACTAGTCAAAACCCTGCATTTAGAAGCGGACTAATAAGGGGGAGCGCAGGCCAGTGCAAGGCTCTCCTGATAGGAGAGCTGTCAGCGAAGCTGACTGAGAGGTTGCTTTTAAATTTAAAACCATCCGCTAACCACTAACTGCTAGCCACTAACAACTTAAAAGGGCTTGTCGTCGTGCGACAAGCCCTTTTTGCCTCACCATGACAAAACCTGTCCTCCTCAGATGCTATAGTGAAGATAGAACTTGTATTTCACAGGAGGGATAGTCATGGACAGAAGCGAACAGACCAAGAAAAATCAGGCCATCAATTTGTATACGTGGGGCTTAGAACTCCTTTCTGACGGCGGCCACGTCCGAGATGCCGATAAAGTGGGCTGGATGCTGATAGAAAATGCAGCCACCCAGGGCGACCGAGACGCTCAGAACTATTTAGGCGATGCCTATTTTTACAGTTACAAAAAAGATGAAAAAGCCGCCTTTTGGTACACCAAAGCCGCCTTTTGGTGCACCAAAGCCGCCGAACAGGGCCTGCCAGAAGCCCAGGCCATGCTGGGGATGCTCTATCTTCTGGGACGCGGCGTCACACGAAATTACGCCAAAGCCCGCCATTACTTCGAACAAGCCTTGCAGGGCGGCGAACTTAACGTCGAAGCCGCCGTGGCCCAATATTGGCTGGGACAGATGTATAAAGAAGGCATCGGCGTTCCGAAAGACAGGGAAAAAGGCAAAAAACTGATCCGCCTGGCCGCCATCAACGGCTATGCACCCCATGGAACACCCTAGGAAATCCGCAAGCAAATGGGAGAGAAGTAAAAACGCAGGCCGCAGGCGGTCGGTCGCAGTCTGCCGCGGTCCTGTGGACCGCAAAAAAACACGGTCAGCGGCCTTGTGTGTAGGGGCTCGCACGTGGCGAGCCCGCTAGAGAGATTCAATCACAGCCTATTCGAGTATAATGGTAGGTTTTTACGAGACACGAACTACCAACAACGAGTCACGGTCGTTGCCACGAGCCGAGAATCACTCAAGGAGATCTCGTTACCTTGAAGCGGAGAACTACGCGGCAGGGAAATCGGCAAAAAAAAACAAAGCGGGAAACGCTTAGTGTATTGATCCAGAAACTGATGCAGGAAGGAAGAAGATGCCGACCGCGTCTTGAAAGATGATAAATGACAGAAACAATTGCTGTGAGAATATCATTTAAAATAAGAGATTATCATTTACGACGGTGCTATCTTATGCGATAGCGCCGTTTTTTTATGTATTTTTTTAAAGTAACAGCAGTTTACAACTTTTTGAACAAATAAATATCGCGTAACCACACTTTGAAGTATAATGAATCTGCTACAACACACCATCTCAAAGGAGTTACGCGATGAATTCATTATACCTCGAAAATTCGATTATTGGTAGTCTGTTTCGTTTCTTTTCTCCATATTTTTCTACGGCGACACGGCCAACGCGATTCCTACTGACCTGGTTGGTCATCGCTCAGGTAGCCTTGCAGGCCTTCCCGTCTCTTCGCTTTCTTCATCGGAATTTCTTGTCCCAGGTGACGCATCGCTGCTTAAATAGTTCTTACCGGGCGCTTCAGAACGAAACGGTGACGAGCCATTCTCTCCGCCTGCAAACAGCACAATTGGCTTACAGCCTGATTCCGGCGGCCTTACAGAATGAACCGGTCTTTCTCAGTGTCGATGATACGACGGTACCGAAATTCGGCAAGAAGTTCGATGCTGTTTCTCTGTTGCATGACCATGCCTGCCATACAGGCAAGCCTTACGTAAACGGTCATTGCTTCGTCAGTTTGATACTGAGTGTCCCTGTCCTGAACCAGCGTGAAGGAAAAGCTCCGCTTATCCGCTATCTGGCGGTTCCCGTAGGGTACCGGATG
>OLFV01001192.1_pt1 | contig 26443 bp, 38 predicted proteins | sample 1605551 | NCBI WGS metagenome assembly OLFV01 (sample SAMEA3888922, study PRJEB22519) | human gut metagenome | biome: human gut; feature: human-associated habitat; material: faeces | place: Denmark | collected 2011 | reverse complement strand
TGAACCCTGTTGATCACCCGATGGGTGGTGGTGAAGGACGTCAGTCTGGAGGTCATCCTCGTTCAAGAAATGGTTTGTATGCTAAGGGTCTCAAGACAAGAGCTCCAAAGAAAGCTTCGAACAAGTATATCATTGAAAGAGCTAACGTTAAGAAATAACTGTTAAGAGAGTAAATTATGAGTCGTTCATTAAAAAAAGGACCGTACATCGCAGTTACTTTGGAAAAGAAAATCATTGCCATGAACGAAAGTGGCAAGAAGAGCGTTGTAAAGACTTGGTCCAGGGCTTCAATGATATCCCCGGATTTTGTGGGGCACACCATTGCTGTCCATAACGGTAATAAATTCATTCCTGTTTACGTTACAGAAAACATGGTGGGCCATAAACTTGGAGAGTTCGCTCCTACACGTAGATTTGGTGGCCATGCAGGCAATAATAAGTAATCGCCGAAGCAGGTAATAAAAGAAAAAAAGAATAATAGATAATGGGAAAAAGAAAAAGATTAGCGGCACAGGCTATTAAAGACAGCCGCAAAACCCAGTACTTTGCCAAGCTTAACGGCGTTCCCTCTTCACCCCGCAAGATGCGTTATGTTGTGGATATGATTCGTGGCATGGAGGTTAATCGCGCACTTGGTACTCTTCGCTTTTCTGCAAAAGCTGCATCGGTGCCTGTTGAGAAACTTCTGCGTTCGGCTATCAGCAACTGGGAGGCTAAAAATGACCGCAAGGCTGACGAAGGCGAACTCTTCATTACGAAGGTGTTTGTTGACGAAGGTGTCACTCTTAAGCGTATGCGTCCTGCTCCACAGGGACGTGGCTATCGTATTCGCAAACGTTCCAATCACGTAACGCTGTTCGTCGGAACAAAAAATGACAAATAATTAAGATTATGGGACAGAAAGTTAATCCGATAAGCAACAGACTTGGAATAATCCGCGGTTGGGATTCTAATTGGTTTGGAGAGCGTAGCTACCCTGACAATATTGTAGAGGATAGCAATATACGCAAATACATTCAAATGCGTCTTGACGAACGTCAGGCAGGAAATGCTGTATCAAAAGTTGTTATTGAGCGCACGTTGAAGCTCATTACCGTAACTATATGTACTTCGCGTCCGGGGCTTATCATCGGTAAGGGTGGACAGGAAGTTGACAAACTCAAAGAAGAACTGAAGAAACTTACAAACAAAGATATTCAGGTTAACATTTTTGAGGTTAAGAAACCTGATCTTGACGCTCAGGTAGTTGGAAAAACTATTGCACGCCAAATAGAAGGTAAGATGGCATATCGTCGTGTCATTAAGATGGCTATTCAAAATACAATGCGTGCAGGAGCCGAAGGTATTAAAGTGCATATAGCCGGTCGTTTGAATGGAGCAGAAATGGCTCGTCAGGAAATGTATAAGGAGGGACGTACTCCTCTTCATACTTTCCGTGCCGATATTGATTATTGCCAGACTACCGCTCTTACAAAAGTAGGACTTCTGGGTATAAAGGTGTGGATTTGCCGTGGTGAAGTTTATCACAAGGTAGATCTTGCTCCGAACTATGCACAACAGAAGGAAAATGGACGTCAGGGTGGCGATCGCAGACGCGGCTTCGGCAAGAGAAGAAACAATAACCGCTAATTAGTTAAGAACAATGTTACAACCAAAAAGAACTAAATACAGAAGACCTCAAAAAGGGCGTTGCAAAGGAAATGCCCAAAGAGGAAATCAATTGGCGTTCGGAAGCTTTGGCATCAAGAGTCTTGAGACTGAGTGGATAAATCAACGTCAGATTGAGGCTGCGCGTGTTGCAGTATCTCGTTACATGCAGCGCGAAGGTCAGATTTGGATTCGCATATTCCCGGACAAACCAATTACAAAGAAACCTGCGGATGTACGTATGGGTAAAGGTAAGGGTGATCCTGTTGGATATGTGTTCCCAATTACACCGGGTCGCATTATCTTTGAAGTAGAGGGCGTTTCGTATGAAGTTGCAAAAGAAGCTTTGCGTCTTGCTGCACAGAAATTGCCGGTTACTACGAAATTTGTTGTACGACGTGATTACGATAAAAACGCTTAATTATGAAGATTGCAGAAATTAACGAACTTCAGACTTCTGAATTGCAGGAGCGTCTTGATGTAGAGGAAGCAAACTTTCATCAGCTGAAGCTCAATCATTCCATATCTCCTGTAGAGAATCCTTCTCGTATTAAGGAAACTCGCCGCACTATAGCACGCATTAAAACCGTATTGCGTCAAAGAGAACTTAACAAATAAAAAGGCAGGTAAAGTAAAATGGAAGAAAGAAATTTGAGAAAGACCCGCCAGGGTGTAGTGGTAAGCAACAAAATGGATAAGACCATTGTTGTTGAGGCTAAGTTCAAGGAAATGCACCCGATTTACGGCAAGTTTGTGTCGAAAACAAAATCATACCATGTGCATGATGAAAAGAACGAATGCAACGTTGGCGATACGGTCTTGATTATGGAAACTCGTCCCTTGAGCAAAACCAAGAGATGGAGATTAGTAGAAATCGTAGAAAAAGCTAAGTAAAAATGATACAGGTAGAAACAAAACTCAATGTGGCCGACAATAGCGGTGCTCGTGAGGCTGTATGCATCCGTGTATTAGGCGGTACAAAACGCCGTTATGCCACTGTAGGCGATGTCATTGTTGTTGCTGTTCAAAACGTGATCCCTTCGAGCGATATGAAGAAGGGTACAGTATCACGAGCTTTGATCGTTCGCACAAGCAAAGAAATCCACCGTGCTGACGGTTCGTGCATTCGTTTTGACGATAATGCTTGCGTGTTGCTTAATGCTGCCGGCGAACTTCGTGGTAGCCGTATTTTCGGTCCTGTAGCTCGTGAACTCCGTGCAGTTAATATGAAAGTTGTGTCATTGGCACCGGAGGTACTTTAACATAGAAGCAGAGATGAGTAAATTACATATTAAAAAAGGTGACACCGTATATGTGAATTCTGGTGAGAATCGTGGTCAAAAAGGCAAGGTTATCAAGGTTTTCGTTGCGGAACAACGTGCTATCGTTGAAGGTGTCAATATGGTGTCAAAGTCGCAGAAGCCTTCTGCGAAAGCTCCGCAAGGCGGGATAATTAAAAAAGAGGCTCCTATACATATTTCGAACCTCAATGTTATTGACCCGAAGAGCGGCAAACCTACACGCATAGGTCGCCGTCTCAACGAACAAGGCAAACTCGTGCGTTATTCCAAAAAATCAGGGGAGGAAATTAAGTAATGAGTAATACCGCAAGTCTAAAACAGGTGTACGCCGAGCGTATTGCTCCGGCTCTAATGAAGAAATTTAACTATTCTTCAAAAATGCAGATTCCTGTATTGAAAAAAATCGTTATCAACGAAGGATTGGGCGATGCTACACAGGACAAGAAAATCATAGACAAGGCAATAGAGGAACTGACGGCAATTACAGGTCAAAAGGCTGTTGCAACTTTGTCAAAGAAAGATATAGCAAACTTTAAGGTTCGTAAGAAGATGCCTATCGGTGTAAGAGTAACTCTTCGTCGTGAGCGCATGTACGAGTTCCTTGAAGAATTGATTCGTGTAGCTCTTCCCCGTATCAGAGATTTCAAAGGAATAGAAAGTAAACTTGATGGACGTGGAAACTATTCACTTGGCATCAAGGAGCAAATAATTTTCCCGGAAATCAACATTGATAGCGTTGATCGCTTAAATGGTATGAACATCACATTTGTAACAACGGCTCAAACAGACGAAGAGGGTTATGCTCTTTTGAAGGAGTTTGGTTTGCCGTTCAAGGATGCTAAAAACAACTAATTCAATATGGCAAAGGAATCAATGAAAGCACGCGAAGTAAAGCGTGCCAAGATGGTAGCCAAATATGCAGAAAAACGTGCAGCTCTCAAGAAAATCATCAATACAACAGATGATCCTGCAGAGGCTTACGAGGCAGCGCGCAAACTTCAGGCAATTCCTCACAATGCGTCTCCCGTTCGTATGCACAATCGTTGTAAACTTACCGGACGTCCCAAGGGATATCTTCGTATGTTCGGATTGTCGCGTATCCAATTCCGCGAGATGGCATCGAACGGTCTTATACCGGGAGTGAAGAAAGCAAGTTGGTAATCCCAAGAACATAGAGTATTTATTTAATATTGTCGGGAAAATCCCGATCAATTAAACAAACAAATCAATGACAGATCCAATAGCAGATTATTTGACGCGGCTTCGCAATGCCATTCGAGCAAATCACAGAGTGGTAGAGATTCCCGCATCAAATTTGAAAAAGGACATTACAAAGATCCTTTTCGAAAAGGGTTATATCTTGAACTATAAGTTTGTAGAAGAAGGCCCTCAAGGTGTAATTAAAGTGGCGTTGAAGTACAATCCTGCCACAAAGTCAAACGCAATTAAGAGCCTAACACGTGTTTCACGTCCGGGTTTGCGTAAGTATACTGGTTACAAAGATATGCCTCGTGTTATCAACGGACTCGGTGTTGCCATCATATCCACTTCAAAAGGAGTGATGACAGACAAAGAGGCTTCCGTGCTGAAGATAGGCGGTGAGGTATTATGCTACGTATATTAATTAGGAGGACAAAATATGTCAAGAATAGGTAAATTGCCAATAAACATTCCTGCAGGCGTAACAGTAACGACTAAGGATAATGTAGTGACCGTAAAAGGTCCGAAGGGTGAGTTGACACAGAAGATAGATCCTTCTATCATTGTGAAAGTTGAGGACAATGAAATGACATTTTCTATTGATGAGAAGAACGATACTGTAGATACAAAACAGAAACAAGCTTTTCATGGTTTGTATCGTGCACTCGTTAACTCTATGGTAGTAGGTGTTACTGAAGGCTACAAGAAGGAAATGGAACTTGTAGGTGTGGGTTATCGTGTTTCCAACGAAGGCAATGTGATGGAATTCTCACTTGGTTACACTCATCCCATTTTCCTTCAGCTTCCGCCTGAAATAAAGGTGGAAACCAAGTCTGAAAGAAATAAAAATCCGTATATTTGCTTGGAGTCGTGCGACAAGCAGCTTCTCGGACAAGTTTGCGCCAAGATTCGTTCGTTCCGTATGCCTGAACCTTATAAAGGCAAAGGTATTCTGTACATAGGCGAGCAGATACGTCGTAAGTCTGGCAAGGCTGCAGGAGCTAAGTAAAATTTCTAAGAAGTAAGAAAATGAAAACGAAAATAGAAAGACGACAGAAAATCAAATATCGGGTACGCAATAAAATTAGCGGTACCGCAGAACGTCCGCGTTTGAGTGTTTTCCGTAGCAATAAGCAGATTTATGCACAGGTGATAAATGATGAGAATGGTCGCACTCTTGTGGCAGCTTCTTCACTTGGTATAAAAGATAAGATGACAAAGTCTGAACAAGCTGTTAAGGTTGGCGAAGACATTGCACAGAAAGCAATTGCAGCAGGAATTACAATGGTTGTGTTCGATCGTAACGGCTACTTGTATCATGGTAGAGTAAAAGAATTGGCTGACGGAGCCCGCAAAGGTGGTCTTAAATTTTAATGGTTATGGCAAACAGAGTAAATGTAAAAAGCGAAGAATTAAAGGATAGACTGGTTGCTATCAATCGTGTTACCAAGGTAACCAAGGGTGGTCGTACTTTCAGCTTTTCAGCCATTGTGGTTGTTGGCGATGGTCAAGGTGTAATTGGTTATGGTCTTGGTAAGGCTGGAGAAGTTACTGCCGCTATTTCAAAGGGCGTAGAGTCTGCAAAGAAGAATCTGTACAAGGTTCCTGTTGTTCATGGCACTGTTCCTCATGCTCAGTCTGCACATTTTGGAGGCAGTAAAGTTTTGCTTATGCCTGCTTCGGAGGGTACCGGAGTTGTTGCCGGTGGTGCAATGCGTGCGGTTCTTGAAAGTGTAGGCATAACAGACGTACTTGCAAAATCGCAAGGTTCTTCCAATGCTCATAATTTGGTGAAAGCTACAGTTCTTGCTCTTAGCGAGATGCGTGATGCACGTCAAGTGGCTCAGGCACGTGGTATATCAATGGAAAAAGTATTCAGAGGTTAAATCACACAACAATGGCAACAATTAAAATTAAACAGATAAAAAGCAAAATTGGAGCACCAAAAGACCAGAAAGAAACTCTTAAGGTGCTTGGTCTGCACAGAATTGGTGAAGTTGTTGAACGTGAGGATAACGCTGTAACACGTGGTCAGATCAACAAAGTACACCATTTGGTAACCGTAGTAGAATAACTTCAAAAATAGCGAGAAAATGAAATTACATACATTGAAACCGGCAAAAGGTTCTACACATAGCCGTCGTCGCTTGGGACGTGGTCCCGGCTCTGGTCTTGGTGGAACTTCTACACGTGGTCATAAAGGTGCTATGGCTCGTTCCGGTTATAAGAAAAAGATTGGTTTCGAAGGCGGTCAGATGCCTATGCAGCGTCGTCTCCCCAAATACGGATTTAATAACATTTTCCGTGTGGAATATAAAGGCATAAACCTTTCCGTATTGCAGGAATTGGCAGAGACTAAGAATTGGGAAAAGATCACACCGAAGGAGCTTCATGAGGCTGGTTACATTTCGAAAAAGCAACTTGTTAAGATTTTGGGCAAAGGCGAATTGAAAGCGAAACTTGAAGTTGAAGCAAATGCTTTCTCGAAATCTGCGCAGGCTGCAATCGAGGCTGCTGGTGGTAAAGCCACTAAACTCTGACAATAATGAAAAAAATAGCAGAAACCATAAAGAACATATGGCGAATAGAAGACCTGAGAATGCGTCTTCTAATCACCATTTTGTTCATAGCCATCTATCGTTTTGGCTCGTTTGTGGTGCTTCCTGGAATTGACTCAGGCAAACTTCAGGCGCTCCATGAGCAGACCAGTGGCGGTTTGATGTCGCTGTTGAACATGTTCTCGGGTGGTGCTTTCTCAAACGCATCTATATTTGCGTTGGGAATCATGCCTTACATTTCGGCATCCATCGTTATGCAGTTGCTGGCTGTGGCACTACCGCAATTTCAGAAAATGCAGCGCGAGGGGGAAAGTGGCAGACGTAAGATTAACCAATATACACGTTATCTTACAATCGCTATCCTTCTTTTCCAAGGACCTACATATCTGATAAATCTTAACAACCAAGCTGCTGGAGCTCTTGCTCCCGGTCTCAGTTGGACGATGTTCTCTATCTCCTCTACCGTTATATTGGCTGCAGGAAGTATGTTCATCCTTTGGCTCGGTGAAAGAATTACTGACAAAGGTGTTGGTAACGGTGTCTCTCTTATCATTATGATTGGTATTATAGCTCGTTTCCCGACAGCTTTCGTTCAGGAGCTTACATCAACACTTTCAACTCCCGGTGCCGGTGGTCTCATCAAATTGCTGTTTGAAATCATCGTGTTTGTACTCGTGATTGCTGCTGCAATTTTGCTTGTGAATGCTACCCGCAAGGTTCCTGTTCAATATGCAAAACGTGTTATGGGTAGTGGCAAGCAGTATGGTGGTGCACGTCAGTACATCCCCTTGAAGCTGTTCGCTGCCAATGTAATGCCTATCATCTTTGCTCAGGCCTTGATGTTTATCCCCATGGCTATTGTGGGTTACAACACAGATAGCGCAAGTTGGGCAGCACGTCAGTTCATGGATCATACAAGTCTTTTGTATAATGTGGTGTTTGTGATTCTTATCATAGCATTCACATATTTCTATACAGCTATAACAATGAACCCGCAGCAGATGGCTGAGGATATGAAACGTAATAACGGATTCATCCCTGGTATTAAACCTGGAAAGAGCACGGCAAACTACCTAGATACAGTTATGTCGCGCATTATGCTTCCCGGTTCTCTGTTCATTGCTGTTATTGCCATAATGCCGGCTTTTGCAGGTTTGTTTGGCATAAATCAGGAGTTCGCGCAGTTCTTTGGAGGGACTTCTTTGTTGATTCTTGTCGGCGTTGTGCTTGACACTATTCAGCAAATAGAAAGCCACTTGCTTGTACGTCATTATGATGGTCTGCTTAACTCCGGTCATGTTCGTCATGGCGGAAATTCGACTCTTTAATTAATATGATAACTCTCAAGACAGAAGACGAAATAGAATTGCTGCGTGCAGCAAACCTATTAGTAGGTAAGACACTTGCCGAGATTGCCAAGGTAATAGCTCCCGGAGTTACTACCAGGCAACTCGACACACTTGCTGAGACTTTTATTCGCGACAATGGGGCAGTTCCTACTTTCAAAGGTTTTCCCAATCCCTATGGTCCTGAATTTCCCGGCAGCATTTGCACTTCTGTAAACGATACGGTAGTACATGGAATACCCGATGACACACCTTTGAAAGATGGTGATATCGTTTCGGTAGATTGCGGCACGCTTCTTAACGGCTTTAATGGCGATTCGTGCTACACTTTCTGTGTAGGTGAGGTTTCTGATGAAGTTCGACAATTATTGAAGATAACAAAAGAAAGTCTTTATCTTGGAATTGATGCAGCTAAGGTCGGTCATCGTCTTGGGGATATCGGATATTCTGTTCAACATCATTGCGAAGAGAACGGATATGGTGTGGTGCGTGAATTTGTGGGTCATGGAATAGGACGTGAAATGCATGAAGATCCAATGGTTCCAAATTACGGTCATCGTGGTAATGGCATTATGCTAAAAAATGGACTCTGTATTGCAATTGAGCCTATGATAACAATGGGTTCTCGCGATATAATGATGATGCCGGACCGTTGGGCGATAAAAACGCGCGACGGGAAACCAGCAGCCCATTTTGAACATACCATAGCAATACATCATGGAAAAGCAGACATCATGTCTTCTTTTGAGGATGTTGAAAAAATTGAACAGCAGAGGTTGAATAAGTAAGAAGCTATATTTCGTACATGGCAAAACAATTAGCTATCGAATTTGACGGAACCATTGCAGAGGCTTTGAGCAATGCAATGTTTCGTGTGACCCTTGAGAATGGTCATGACATAACAGCACATATTTCCGGTAAGATGCGTATGCATTACATAAAGATTCTTCCCGGTGATAAGGTGAAGGTAGAGATGAGTCCCTACGATTTGACAAAGGGACGCATTGTATTACGATATAAATAAAAGCAATATAGAAATGAAGACAAGAGCATCCTTAAAGAAGCGCACGCCCGATTGCAAAATAGTTCGCCGCAAGGGCCGCTTATTTGTGATTAATAAGAAGAACCCTAAGTATAAGATGCGTCAGGGTTAACCACAACGAATAAAGTAAAATAATATATGGCAATAAGAATTGTTGGTGTCGATTTGCCTCAGGACAAGAGAGGCGAAATCGCTTTGACCTATATATATGGTATAGGTCGTAGTAGCTCGGCAAAGATCCTTGATAAGGCCGGTGTCGACAGAGGTATAAAGGTAAAAGACTGGACCGACGACCAAGCAGCCAAGATACGTCAGATTATCGGTGCCGAATATAAAGTGGAGGGCGATCTCCGTTCAGAGGTGCAGCTTAATATCAAGCGTTTGATGGATATCGGTTGCTATCGCGGTGTTCGTCATCGTCTTGGGCTTCCTGTACGCGGACAGAGCACTAAGAACAACGCTCGTACACGCAAGGGTAAGAAAAAGACTGTTGCAAACAAGAAAAAGGCTACTAAGTAATAAGTAATTAATATGGCAAACAAAGCAGTATCTTCCAAAAAGAAAACGGTCAAGGTTGACGCTATGGGGCAGCTCCATATCCATAGCTCATTCAATAATATAATTGTATCTTTGGCCAATTCAGAGGGTCAGATTATCTCGTGGTCTTCTGCGGGCAAGATGGGCTTCCGTGGCTCAAAGAAAAATACTCCTTATGCAGCTCAAACAGCTGCGGAGAATTGTGCCAAAACAGCTTTTGATCTCGGACTCCGTAAGGTGAAAGCCTACGTTAAGGGACCGGGCAACGGTCGTGAGGCTGCTATTCGCGCCGTACACGGTGCAGGCATAGAGGTTAGCGAAATTGTTGATGTAACGCCGCTTCCTCATAACGGTTGTCGTCCTCCCAAGAGAAGAAGAGTATAATACATAAAAAGAAATAAAGTAGAATATGGCTAGATATACAGGTCCTAAATCCCGAATTGCGCGTCGTTTTGGCGAGCCTATCTTCGGTCCCGACAAAGTTTTGTCGAAAAAGAGCTACGCTCCGGGTCAGCATGGAAATTCACGCCGTCGCAAGACTTCTGAGTACGGCACCATGTTGGCTGAGAAGCAGAAAGCAAAATACACTTACGGTGTTCTCGAGAAACAGTTCCGCAATACATTTGCAAAGGCAGAGCGTACCGAAGGTATTACAGGTGAAGTGCTTCTTCAGCTTTTGGAGTCTCGTCTCGACAACGTTGTTTACCGCTTGGGCATAGCTCCTACACGTGCTGCGGCACGCCAGCTTGTTAACCACCGCCACATCGTTGTTGACGGTAAGGTTGTGGGCATACCGTCCTACTCGGTGAAGCCCGGACAGATTATCGGCGTGCGTGAGCGTTCAAAATCCCTTGAGGTCATTTCTGATGCATTAGCAGGTTTCAATCACAGCAAGTATCCTTGGTTGGAATGGGATGAGAATGCAAAGGCGGGCAAATATCTTAACCGTCCCGAACGTTCGGAAATCCCCGAGAACATAAAGGAACAGTTGATCGTTGAGTTGTACTCCAAATAATAATTGAATTCATGGCGATATTAGCATTTCAAAAACCTGATAAAGTTATAATGCTGGAAGAAAGCCCAACCTACGGAAAATTTGAATTCCGTCCGCTTGAGCCGGGCTTCGGCATCACTGTGGGCAATGCATTGCGCCGCATTCTCCTTTCCTCACTTGATGGATATGCTATCAATACCATACGTATTGAGGGAGTGGAGCATGAGTTCGCGTCTGTGCCCGGTGCGCGCGAAGACGTTACCAACATTATATTGAATTTGAAGCAGGTGCGCTTCAAAAGAGTAGTTAAAGATTTTGACGGTGAAAAGGTCTCCATTACCATTGAGAACTCTTCAGAGTTCAAAGCCGGTGATATAGGAAATTACCTTACTGGATTTGAAGTGTTAAATCCTGATTTGGTGATTTGCCATTTGGATTCCAAAGCCTCGATGAAAATCGACCTTACTATTAACAAAGGTCGCGGCTATGTGCCTGCGGAAGAGAACCGCCAGTTCTGCACCGATGTTAATGTCCTGCCGATTGATTCCATTTACACGCCTATCCGTAACGTGAAATACGAAGTTGACAACTATCGTGTAGAACAGAAAACCGACTACGAGAAACTTGTCATCGAAGTAACTACGGATGGTTCCATACAGCCCAAAGAGGCACTTCGTGATGCCGCAAAAATTCTCATTCAGCACTTCATGCTCTTCTCTGACGACAAAATTATCCTTGATAATGCTGCCGTATCGGGAGTGGAGAATGAATTTGACGAGGATGTGCTTCACATGCGCCAGCTCCTTAAGAAGAAACTCGTGGAGATGAACCTCTCGGTTCGTGCTCTTAACTGTCTCAAAGCTGCCAACGTTGAAACGCTTGGCGACCTTGTACAGTACAACAAAAACGAACTTCTCAAGTTCCGCAACTTTGGTAAGAAATCGCTCAATGAGCTTGATGATTTGCTCAAGAGTCTGAATCTGTCGTTTGGAACCGATATTACCAAATATAAACTTGACAAAGATTAATCAAAATGAGACATAACAGAAAATTCAACCATCTCAGTCGTACTGCATCTCATCGTCACGCCATGCTTGCCAACATGGCTGTGTCGCTCATCATGCACAAAAGAATCACTACGACTGTGGCAAAGGCTAAGGCACTGAAAAAATACGTTGAGCCGTTGATCACCCGCTCAAAAGACGATACTACTAACTCTCGTCGTGTAGTTTTCAGCTACTTGCAGAACAAGTTTGCCGTAACCGAACTCTTCCAGAATATTTCAGTAAAAGTTGCCAACCGTCCCGGAGGCTACACTCGCATAATCAAGACCGGCTTGCGCCAAAACGATTCTGCTGCAATGTGCTTCATAGAGCTTGTTGACTACGATGAGAATATGGCTAAGGAAGTTAAGAAGGCTACACGCACACGTCGTTCACGTAAGAAAGCAACCGTAGCCGCAGCTCCTGCTGCTGAGACTCAAGTTGAGGAAACACCCGCAGTTGAAGCTCCCGCAACAGAGGCAAAACCTGCTGAAGAAACAAAGGCAGAATAAACCGACAACAATTATTGCTAATTATAAAAGCCGCAACCCGTGAGGGATGCGGCTTTTGTTTTTATGTCGTGTTAGATGTCTGTATGTATATAATAGTGGTCTATGTGTATATAATAGTTTATATGGCGGTTGTCGTTTTTATATGTGTGTATGGTTTTATAAAGTTGCAGATGTTGCTGATTCGTGTGTATTATTTTGTATGTTGGTGGTTGTTTATAACCGTTTGTTTTGTGAGTGTAGGTTGCTATTATATTTTGTTGTTTGCTACTGTCCGAAAGGCGGGGCAGTCTGTATGAGGACTTTGTTTCGGTCTTTGACACAGAAGCCGTGCCGTGCCTGAATCGTGCAGAACAAAGGGGTGCAATATAACGATAGTTGATAGTTTATAGCTTACGTTGATTAACAAACATCATACAAGTCCCCCTAACAAAGAAAATACAATAACAACAATGTAAGCACAGTCTTACGCAAAATATATGAGAGAAAGCGCATCTTATAACGAATGCCTTTAACGACATGTTTAGATGCCACCCCGTCAGCTACAACGGATTTATTGCAAATATCAGAGAAATAAGTTCCTTTGCCTTTGTAAGATTTCAGGCACACGGAACGGATATAGTTTTGTAATACTCAAAAATACTGAAGTATAACAGAAGAAGATTTATTGAAATATTGTTATTTTTGCAAAGGTGAGGCTTTTATTCCTTCTCGTTTCGACAATAAAAATTACGGAGGTAAGTTGTGAGTGGCAAAAAAAATGTATGCGAGTAAATGCCGTACCTTATCGATGATTCCGATCTACGCGAAAATATTGCGGCTTGAATTGCAAGCTATGTAGGTAAAAGGGACTCGTGGGAAGTGAGGGAGGTTGTGGAAACATATTATTCGTATGCTCAAAGCAATCATAATGATACAGTGTGCTGTTAACGACATAAAAAATCTTAGCACCGGCAGCTTTCCATTGTTTTGGCTATAGTAAGATATTGGGAATGCCTGCCGTCTTTTAAGTCATATGGAAAAGTCAAGTTCTCCACACAATCGGTTGTCAAATCTCCGTGGTATTGGAGTTTAAGATAGTTGTTTATATATATCGAATTGAGACAAATCTTTCACATGAATGCTCGAATTCTAATCTCTAATCGAAAGAATAAGATATTTAATAAAATGGCTAACAAAATGGTTTGGCATGAAATAGTAAAATATTGTCCTCAAAAATATGATCCGAATGGAGTATATACAGCAGACGAGTGGACAAGCAGAAGCGATGTTGGGAAATATTATGATGGCAAGTTGTTTACTCTTGAAGATTATTTAGACGTTGAGCAGCAGTATGTTGCGGTTGTGCTTTCTGTTATGGAGGCTGCAAAGTGCGAATACCTTACGATAAAATATTTGGAGGCAGACAAGAACTACATTGCCGATAGAATTAAGTCTTCCAAGTTCTATAATATTGATTCTTCTTTATTGAAATCAGTTCCATTGTTAGAAGAAAAACGAAAGATTTATGATAAAGAAATTCCTGACATGGTTCGCTTGGCTTTAAGAGAATATGCCTATGTTGTATTGTGCAATAAAGGGCGCGAACTGGTGATAGAATTCGGATATGATTATTATCTTAAGATTATGTGCTCGTTAAATAATGAGACGCTAAGGAATATAGTTCAGAGAGAAGGGTTGTATTTAGACCCAAGGTAATAATTCTAAACGAGAAACCTTACATAGTATTCTTCTCCTGCTTCATATCAAATGTGCTGAGAGCATTCGGAGAGTAGCTTTCAAGGAAATACGGAAAAATCATTGTTGTAATAAATGCAAAAAGCCGCAGCCCGTGAGGGCTGCGGCTTTTGTTTTTAAGGGGAATGTTCATCGTGCCGGATTTTATCTTTTCGCGTTATCCCGCATGGTCTTCCCGAGAAATCGGATGCTTTCTTTCGTGCCAGATTTCCGACATCGTTACTATGCTGTCTCTTTTTCTGTCGGTTATGTCGTGGTTTGCGACGTGTCGCATTCCTCATGCAGTCGACCGCAAGGATTTGCGGTGATGTTTTGAGGTTAGTACGGGTGTACGGGTCGTATGTTATGTCCGTTATGCCTCGTGGATATACTGTTTTTGCGTGTTGCGCCGCTAAAATAAAAGACTCGGGCATATTGAAACGTACTTGAGATTTCGTCAAATGAGGATGACCAGAAAATACTTGAGGCTTTCCGTCCGTCAGGGTCATTGTCCTGGTCGTAATTACTTGCCATAATACGTATTGATTTGCCGCTCGGACCGGTAACAATCCAAAAGCGCGTTTTCCAAGTCCATTTACATTTTGTGATAAGCTCCTGCCATTCTTCGATAGTAGGCATGCGCCATTTTCCGCCCAATACCTGTGTTGCCGCATCGTCTTCGGGGTCGAGTATACGGCTTACGCCTATTTCCGAGTCCGATTCGTTGTATTTTGTCATGCTTCCCGCTTTTCCGAATTTATAGTTTTCTTCGGTATATTCGGCTTTGGGCGTAATTTCTCCCCATGAGTAGAACGCACCGCTTTCTGTGTCTTTGCCTGCATTCAGGTCCATGTTTGCCCACATAACGCTTAAACCGAGATCTACTGCGCTCGGAACACTTACAAATGCTATGCTGACCATGCTGTGCTAGCTGAATTTACCGTCGCTCCACATATATACGTTTTTTTGGTGCGTATGAAAATGCCACGGCGGTTGTTATGATGAGTAGTGAAATTATTCGTTTCATGTTTTTGAGCTATCTTGAAAAATTATTGATTGGTTTTTATCTTGAACGAAACGTTGCGCGAAGTCCGCACCACATATATTCCGGCCGCGAGATTCACGTTAACGGGAATCTCGCCTTTTGCCACAGCCGTTGCAACCCTTTTGCCTTCCACTGTGTATATTGTCAGTTTTTCGTTCTTCTTCATACCACTGACGGTTAGCGTGTTGCCGTCTACTCTGAACGCCATTTTCCCGGCTTCGTTGGTCGTGGCATTTATGCCTGTGCTCATGTCCGGCTTTATGCATCTTATTTTTGTGAACGAGTACGATACTATCGCCTTGTCGGTGCTTATGTTTATTTGGCTGTCCCATGTAACTTTCGGGTGGTCGCCAAGTTCAAAGCTCACAACGCTGTTATCCCATTGCACAAGATTTATGCTGCTGTACCCGGCTGATATGCCGCTTGTTGCGGGCGGTGCAAAAGTTATGCTGTCAGTTTTCGAGGCATTCACTAATGTTTTGCTGTTGCCCAAATACTCCACAACGTGTATTTGAGCCGATAGCGACAATGCGCCGGCGGCAAACAAAATTGATAGTAATTTCTTTTTTATGCTCTATGAATGGTTGTTTTTATGTCTTATGGGAATGACCGGAAACGGCAACCTGCGTGTTGTGCCTCATGACCGGCTTGCAAACATCCGTGCTGCCGCACTGCCGTGCGTATGCATCTAATGCTACAAGGTTTGGGGGAAATTTTTGAAAAACAGTATGATTGTGGAAACTTTCGGATTCTAATCTTTACGTTCTTTTATGCGCTTTTGCCGTAATTTTCACCAAATTAGTACTTGTATCAAGTATGTCTGTGCAAATATACATGCTTTTTCTAATTTTGCAACCCTATAAAATTTCCGAAAATCCAACGATCTGAAAAATAATTCCCAATCACCCGGAATCATGTCTCGATGTGGCACAAAAAGTCTTGAATTTTTCCCGCCCAAAAGAGGCAATTTTTTGCGTTTTGTAAGTTGTTGAAAATCAAATGTCGTTTTTGACGAAAAATACAAGGCACTTATTTTAAAATAAGTGCCTTGTATTTTAAAATATATGGCTTGTATTTTTTACAACAAGCCATGTGTGATTTTGCCGGTGCTTTTTGCGAGGAATTTTATGGGAATATCGGAGCGGAAATTCCGTTTTCTTTGCGCTCAAAAACAATCCCCTTTATGCCGGATAGGGACATAAAGGGGAAAAGGTCGCTTTGCGGTGTTTGCGCAATGTTTTGTTGCGCTTGCGCCGAGGATTATTTTATGCGGAATATGGCATAGTTTCCGGGTGAAAGCGTCAGAGTTTGTTTTCCGACGTTCAGTTTTGTTTCTCCGTTGAATGGCGTTACGCGCTTTACGGATTGGTCGAGATAGAATGTTACTGTTTGGGTATCGTCGATGCTTCGGTTTACGAGCATAACGTATTTGTTTTTGCCGTTAACGAGTTGCGAAACGAGTATTCCCTCTCCGTTGCTTTGTATGCTTTGGAATTTCGGGGGCATTTGTGTGAGCGATTTCGTGCCTGTGGGTATGCTGTCGCCTGTGTGGCTGACATCTGTGGCTTTTGCTCCGAGAAATACTTTGGCGAGTGCCTGTATTTCTTTGTTTACGTTCTTTACCTTATAATATACATCGGTACGTTTGCCGTTTTCATCGATTGGCGCGTTGTGGAAGTTCCATACTGTGGTGCCGGGTGTCCAATATGTGAAGTATTGTATGCACTGTGCTCCGTACGCAAGAGCGGAGAAAGCTTCTATTCGCAGGTGGGTGTCCGAGGGTATGGGATACGGGTCGTGGGCTGTGGCAAGGCAGAATGCCCAGAAGGGGTAGTCGTTTCGCAGGCTCACTTTTCTTACTATTTCCAGGTTCTCGTAGAACATGGGGCGAAGCTTGGCTTTTCCGTTTTCCATGACCACAGGATACATGTCATAGGAAATTGGTGTGATGTTCACCTCGTCCACAAATCTTTGTACGTAGTCCTCATAGTCTTTTGCCTGCAGGTCTTGCGGTGCCACCATGCAGGGCAGGAGGTTAAGGTACATGAGGTGGCTTTTGTCTGCTGCGTATATTCTGTCGCGCAACTTTCTGAGTTCTGCATAGCCCGAAGTAACGGGTTCGTCGCGCAAAAACCATCCGGCAACCGACGGATTGTCTTTGAAACGGTTCACTGTGGCTGCGGTGTTGTTTACAAGTTCTGTGCACATTGCCATTATTTTCACTCCCGTGCCTTTGCATGCTGCCAATCCTTTTTCAAGTTCGGCTGCTGTGCCGAAGTGGGGGAATGATATGTTGAATCCTGCCTCGCGCAACTCTTGGTAGCGTTCCTTGGTCTGGTTTGAGTCGCCCAGCACCGAGTACCACGCCAAAATCGGGAACTCTTTGCCGGTTGGGTTCTTGTATTTCATTTTTTCGTTAGCCAGTCCGGGCACGGCAATGAGCAACGCCATGAGGGGAATGAGAATCTTTTTTATGTTCATGATATTTGTTTGTTAAAATGTAATTGTTGCAAAGTTAGCAAAAGTTGCAAAACAACATGTAAAAACGGGTGTATTTGTCTTTTTGAAGCAAACAAAACGAAAAACGGATGTTTTGAAACAAAACAGGAAGTAAAACAAAACAAGTGTAGCAAAAATGTAATATATACTTTCAAAAAGTTTGGGAAATTGCAAGGGAGATTTCTTTTTGAAAACAAATTTGCGGTAAAACAAACAAAAAGCCAGGAAAAATACATTTGAAAAAGAAATATGTTGTACTTTTGTCTTGAAAACAAAACATAATAACAGCGCTGTAAAAATAAACAAGACAAATGAAAAAGATTGAAGCAATTATCCGCAAAACAAAGTTCGAGGACGTGAAGGACGCTCTGCTTGATGCCGACATCGAATGGTTTTCCTACTATGATGTACGTGGTGAGGGAAAGATGCGCCAGGCGAGAATTTACCGTGGTGTGATGTATGACACAAGTTGCATAGAGAGAGTGCTGCTCAATATTGTTGTTCGCGACATAAACGTTGAGCGCACCGTGAAAGCTGTGCAAAAGGCTGCGAGAACGGGTGAGATAGGCGACGGAAGGATTTTTGTGATTCCGGTAGAGGATGCCATTCGCATTCGCACGGGTGAGAGTGGTGATATAGCCCTTTACAATGCAGAGAAAGAGAAATAAGCAGAAAACGAATTGTTTAATGATAAAAGAAGAATAAGATGACACCGATAGAAGATTTAGGATTGTCGATAGATACTGTATGGATGCTGCTTGCGGCAATGCTTGTGTTTTTCATGCAGCCCGGTTTTGCCTTGTGTGAGGCGGGTTTCACGCGCAGCAAAAACACTACGAATATTTTGTTCAAGAACTTCGTTGATTTCATGATGGGCTCGCTGCTTTTCTGGCTCGTTGGTTTTGGTATTATGTTCGGTTGTAATGGCGAAGGATTCATGGGTATTCCGAATTTGGGCGATCTTTCGTTTTTCAAACACCCTGCCGGTCTTCCCACCGAGGGATTTCTGATGTTCCAGACCGTGTTTTGCGCCACTTCCGCCACGATAGTTTCCGGCGCAATGGCTGAACGTACCAAGTTTAATATGTATTTGGTTTATTCCATATTCATCAGCATGATTATCTATCCCATCGAAGGACACTGGACATGGGGCGGCGGATGGCTTTGCAACGGTGAAGCAGGCAGTTTCATGGTTAACACGTTCGGCATAGCCTTTCACGACTTTGCGGGAAGTGCCATTGTTCACTCCGTAGGCGGTGTGCTTGCTTTCGTAGGGGCTTTGATTCTCGGTCCGCGCCTTGGCAAATACGGCAAAGACGGAAAGAGCCGCGCCATACCCGGTCATAGCCTGAGCCTTGCAGCCCTTGGCGTATTTATATTGTGGTTTGGATGGTTCGGATTTAATCCCGGTTCTCAGTTGGCGGCTTCTGGTGAGGCTAACCGCGTTGCCATAAGCCACGTGTTCCTTACCACAAACCTCGCAGCCGCTGCCGGCGGTATTGCAACTATGGCTGTCAGCTGGTTCAAGTATGGCAAACCTTCGTTGTCGCTTACGCTTAACGGCATACTTGCCGGACTTGTCGGCATAACAGCCGGTTGCGACCTCGTGTCCCCTCTCGGAGCTGTGATAATAGGTCTTGCATGCGGCACAGTGCTTGTGTTTGCAATCGAATTCATAGATAAGAAACTCCATGTAGACGATCCCGTCGGCGCAAGTTCTGTTCACGGCGTATGCGGTATCATTGGAACGCTCATGACCGGCATGCTCAGTGTAAGCGACGGCTTGTTCTACGGACACGGCTTCGGATTTCTCGGAGCACAAGCTTTCGGCATACTCGTAATTGACCTTTGGACGGCTGCCACAGGCTTCCTGTTGTTCTTCATAATAAAGAAGGCCGTAGGTCTGCGCGTAACAAAACGTATCGAAGAGGAAGGTCTCGATATTTACGAGCACGGAGAAACGGCTTACAACTGATAACTAACTAAAAAGCGGAAAGATTATGAAAAGAAATTTTGTGAAATTGATTCTTATGACAGCTTCGGCAATGTTTATGTTCCCTGCAATGGCGCAGGATTCCCCCGAACTATCAATGGGAACCGACATTGTGAGCCGATATATATGGCGTGGTCAGAAATTAGGCGATGTCAGTTTACAGCCAACGCTTGGTGTTTCCTACAAAGGTCTCAGTCTTACGGCATGGGGCAGTGTAGGGTTGAGCGAACCCAAAGATACGAAAGAATTCGACCTTACCCTTGCATACACGGTGGGAGGCTTTAACGTGGGCATCACAGATTATTGGTTCGACAGTGCAGGCGATAAGTATTTTGTCTATGGTGCTCATTCCACGGCGCATACTTTTGAAGCCAACATCGGATATGATTTCGGAGTTGTCAATTTTCAGTGGTACACGAACTTTGCCGGCAGCGACGGAGTTACCCGCCACAACCACCGTGCCTATTCAAGCTATGCGGAAGTCTCCGCACCTTTCAAGGTTGTAGGTTGCGATTGGTCGGCAACTGTAGGTTGCGTGCCCTACGGCACGAGTTTTTATTCCGAGGCACCGAATCGCTTTGCCGTAACCAATCTCGCACTGAAAGCCACCAAGGAACTTGTATTGTCTTCCAAGTTCGCTCCGTCGGTTTTCGCGAGTGTGGTGGCAAATCCCAGTAGTCAGGCAGCCTATTTCGTATGTGGTATCACTGTAACCCCGTAAGTTACACATATTAAGTTTCAATTGTTTTTGCGGCGGCAGTCTTTGTGGAAAAGGCTGCCGCCTGTTTTTACATGCGCGGGTTCGTGCAAAAACATGCGTGTGGTTTTGTTATTGTTCCGGACTGTTTCTTTTAATGTTTTTCCCGCGAAATTTGTGCATTTCCCGATGTTGCGAAAAAACACATGGCTTGTTGTGAAAAATACAAGCCATGTATTTTAAAATATGTGCCTTATGTTTTAAAATAAGTGCCTTGTATTTTTGCGCGTAATAAGCTTCTGAAATCCAATGACTTATACAAGAATAAAGAGAATGGTTTAACAGGCTGGTTTTGAGTGGCTTATGCGAAAAGCGTGCGTTTTGAACTCTTTTTGTGAAATTCGTGCGGACGGGAGTGGGGAAATGGGCACGGCATATATGGTCTTGAATGCAAAAGTGTCGTGGTATTGGTGGAATTTTTCGTAAATTTGCAACGATAGATCTATTTTAGTCATGCCACTGTATGTTCCCCAAAATCTGCCGGCTATAAAAGAACTCGCCGCGCAGGGTATTAAGATATATTCCGACATTCCTCAGGGCGTGAAGCCCCTGCGTATTTTGCTTTTGAACCTTATGCCCATAAAACAGGTTACGGAAAGCGACATAGCGCGGCAGCTTTCGAAAACCGATTTGCCCGTTGAGCTGATCCTTGTAAAGATTCGCGGACAAAAGTATAAGAACACTTCGCAGGAACACATGGACATGTTCTACAGAAATTTCGATGAACTTGCGTCGAAACAGTATGAGGGAATGATTGTTACGGGTGCTCCGGTTGAAAGAATACCGTTTGAGGATGTAAGATATTGGAAACAGTTGACGGAAATCTTTGACTGGTCGCGCACGGAAATAGGTTCGGCTGTTTATTTGTGCTGGGGCGCGCAGGTGGGTCTCTATCATCATTACGGCGTTCCCAAATATGATTTGCCCAAGAAGCTTTTCGGCGTTTACAAACAGGAACTCATGAAGCAGAACCTGCCGATATTTCGCGATATTCCCTCTGTGTTTAATATGCCTAACAGTCGTTACACGGAAGTTCGCAAGAGCGATATTGACAAAGTGGACGATCTTGAGATTTTTGCCTGGGGTGCGGAGTCGGGCGTGGGAATTGTGAAGCCGAAGAACCGGAGCGAATTTTTCGTCATGGGACACCTGGAGTATTCTCCCACTACTCTCGACACCGAATACCGGCGTGATTTGGGCAGAGGACTTGATATTGACATGCCTGAGAATTATTATGTGGACAACAATCCTGACAAGGGTCCCGATTATTCTTGGCGGGAACCTGCCGACGCTTTCTATTCGAATTGGCTCAACTATTACGTGAACAAGAAATGACAGGCAACGCAACGCGAAGCATCGAGCTTCTTTCTCCTGCCCGCAATGCCGACACGGGAATAGAGGCAATTCGCCACGGAGCCGATGCAGTTTATATAGGAGCCCCAAAATTTGGCGCAAGAGAGGCTGCGGCTAACAGCATAGAGGACATAAAACGTCTTACGGACTATGCCCATGTATTCAATGCCAAGGTTTATGCCACTCTTAATACTATTCTTTACGATTCCGAACTACAGGAGGCGCGCGAAATGGCTTGCCGTCTGTTCGACGTAGGGGTTGACGCACTTCTTGTGCAGGATGCTGCATTTTTGGAAATGAGAAACCTTCCGCCAATAGCCCTTCACGCCAGTACGCAATGCGACAATCGCACTCCCGAGAAGGTTAAACGACTTTACGAAGAGGGCTTTTCCACTGCGGTTCTGGCAAGAGAGCTTTCGCTTGAGGAGATTAATGAAATTCATAAGCAATGTCCCGAAATGCGTCTCGAAGCTTTTATTCACGGAGCCTTGTGTGTGAGCATGAGCGGGCGTTGTTATGCTTCGCAACACTGTTTCGGGCGCAGCGCAAACCGTGGTGAGTGTGCGCAATTCTGTCGTCTTCCTTTTGATCTCGAAACAGAGAACGGCGTAAAGATAATTGAGGGAAAACATCTCCTTTCACTTCGCGATTTGAACCGCACCGACTATTTGGAACAATTGCTCGACGCGGGCGTAAGTTCCTTGAAAATCGAAGGACGTCTTAAGGACGTGGAATATGTAAAGAACATAACGGCTTGGTACAGGCGTAAGCTCGATGCCATATTCGCAAAGCGCAAGGAATATGTCAGAGCTTCGGCGGGGAAAGTGGCATTGGCTTTCGAACCGAAACCCGAAAAGAGTTTCAACAGAGGCTTTACCGATTATTTCATGCAGGGAAGAACCATGCGCTTAGCCTGTCCTGCCACGCCGAAAAGCATTGGTGAGCCGGTGGGAGAGGTTCGCGAGGTGGGGCGTTGCCTGATTGTTTCGGGACATAAGAAGTTTGCGAACGGCGACGGGCTTTGTTTTTTCACAGATAAGGGAGAACTTCGCGGATTCCGCGTTAATCGTGCCGAAGGTACGTGCCTTTTTCCGGCGATAATGCCTAAAGAAATAAAGAATCACACAGGACTTTTTCGCAACCACGATGAGGCTTTCTCGCAAATGCTTTCCAAACCATCGGCAGAGCGTACTCTTAAAGTTGATTTCAATCTTGCGATGACCGAAAACGGTTTTATGCTTTCGGCAACCGACGAACTTTTGCGCCACACCGACGTTCCCGTGGAATTCAAGCATGAAAAGGCGCGCAATCCCCAACGTGATAATATCGTAACGCAACTTACCAAACTCGGCGGCACATGTTTTTCGGCGGGGGAAGTGAAAATTGAGAATGATGAGTATTTCATTCCGTCTTCTCTCCTTTCCGATGCACGGCGAAAGGCAGTTGCTTCGCTTTTGGAGCAATGCGGCTCAAAGACCGTGGCAGACGTTTCGATAGGTAAGCCGCAGCTTGAGGGCTGTGTGGATTATTCCGCCAATGTCGCCAATAAATCGGCGGAGAAATTCTACAAAGATTGCGGTGCGGAGCGTGTTGAGCCGGCTTGGGAACTGAAAGAGCCGGAGAATGCGCCTGTTATGACGTGCCGTTATTGTTTGCGCAACGAAATAGGCATGTGTCTTAAGCGGCGCGATGCCGATCGTTCGTATCTTTTCCTTCGTCTTGCCGACGGCAGGCGTTTCCGTCTTGATTTCGACTGCAAAAATTGCATCATGAAGATTTATGCCGAAGAATAGGTTGGTTGAAAAAGTGCTTTTGTTTGTTACCGCTGTTTTCATGACGGTTGGCTGCACTTATTCACGCCCTCAAATCGACATGAAATGGGACTGCACTCCGCAGCAACGCGATTCGATTGAGTTTGCATACCGACACCATTTTACGGAAAACTGTAACTTCCTTGTCAGTGGCGACAGCGTAATGCTTCTTCCCCAGTCGCCCGCCGATGTAATGCAATCGCTTGGCGACACGGCGTGGGTTGTGGAAAATGATATGGTTGTTGTGGCTGACATAGTAAGGATTCCCGGCAACAATCCCGACAGCGTGTGGGTAAAAATAGCCCGCGACCAAATGACAATAGGTTGGGTTTCCGAGAAAACGCTTCTTGAAAACGTAACGCCCGATGACCCCATTTCGCAATTCATTCATATTTTCGGCAACAGGCGTATAGTGGTGCTCTGTTGCATTGCCGTCATAGCCGTGGCGGTCATGCTTCTTAAGACAATAAGGCGCAAAAAGGCGAGAATCGTTCATTTCAATGACATAGACAGTATTTATCCCACTTTGTTCTGCATTGACATGGCTTTGATAGCCATTGTTTATGCGTCAATACAACATTTCGTTCCGCAAACCTGGCAGGAATTTTATTTTCACCCTACACTCAATCCGTTTTCCGTTCCGCCGGTGCTGTCGGCTATGATTGTGGGATTTTGGGGGCTTGTGCTTCTGGGCATAGCGGCTTTTGACGATGCGGTTCACAAGTTGGAATGGTTTGAGTCCGTTCCCTATCTGTTCACACTTGCCGGCATGGCAATGGTGGTGTATCTCGTGTTTGCCGCAACCACCATGATTTATGTGGGATACCCGCTGTTTGCCGCCTACGTTGTTTTCGCGTTCGTCAAGTACCGCAGAAACCGTACTTATAAGTATGTTTGCGGAAAATGCGGGCATAAACTGCGCCACAAGGGTACATGTCCTTTCTGCGGAGCGCGGAATGTTTGATTACGCAAGCGAAAAATCCTCCTCATTTCCCCGTTTTTTCATGCCTCTTCGGGGCATGAAAAAAAACATAAGGCATCTTGTAAAAAATACAAGCCATATATTTTAAAATACAAGGCACTTATTTTAAAATAAGTGCCTTGTATTTTTGTGCATAATAAGAGTCTGATAAACAATAACTTATAAAAGTCTCTTGGCTTGTGCTTATCTCTTTGAATTTCAGGTATTTGTGGAAAAATACGCAGAATAGCATGTAAATTGTATTTAGACCATAAAATTCGTGTTGCCGTATGGTTTGGCATGAAACCGTTTCCATGCGTTTTTTTCTTTGTGTCAGAAATGACCACAGGTAAGTGAGATAAAACATTTAATATATCATATAATAAATATTTTGCTTAAATTTGCGCTGTTATAATAAGCATAGAATTGACAAAGAACACCATGGGCACAAGGTTGCCCCGAAAACTGGAGAAGACAATGACGATAATGGGCGAACAGATTAAGTTGGCTCGTTTGCGTCGCAATCTTTCAATTGCACAGATTGCGGAACGCGCCACATGCTCTCCGCTCACCGTTAATCGCATTGAAAAGGGCTCGCCAACAGTTTCCATGGGCATTTACGCCCGCGTGCTTTATGCCTTGCAGCTTGACGATGACCTTTTGTTGCTTGCCAAAGAAGATACACTCGGTCGTACCTTGCAGGACCTCGGTTTGAAACACCGTCAGCGGGCATCAAAAAAACAATAAACTATGAAGCGGTTGTATGTATATGCCGATTTCGATTGGCTTGATGAGGCGGAATTAATGGGAGAACTGACCTGCGACACCGTGCGAGGCAATGAAACTTACGGATTCTCGTTTGCCAGAGAATGGCTCGCACAACATGGCGATGTTTTCTTTGGCGAAGATTTGCGCAATTATCCCGGTGTTCAGTACACAAGCCCTGAAAAAGATATTTTTTCCTGTTTCTCCGATGCGCTTCCCGACCGTTGGGGGCGAACATTGCTTAACCGTCGCGAGCAAATAGTTGCAAGTGAGGAGAAACGCCCCGTGCGCCGTCTCAACTCGTTCGATTATCTCGTGGGAATAGACGACGAGTCGCGAATGGGCGGATTTCGGTTTTCCGAAATCCCCGGCGGGAAATACATTAACTGTTATGCCTCTTTGCGTGTGCCTCCTTTGGCAAATGTCTGCGAACTTATGCAGGCCGCTCACGAAATAGAGGCGAGCGAGGAACTACATGTTTTGCCTTCGAAAAGATGGCTGATGCAACTTTTGCGTCCCGGCACATCGCTTGGCGGAGCAAGACCAAAAGCTACGGTAAAAGACGATGACGGTAACCTTGCTGTTGCCAAATTTCCCTCGCGTAAGGACGATTATGACGTAGCTTTGTGGGAACATTTCTGCCATGTTATGGGCAGAAAAGCAGGAATTAATGTTGCCGACACGCATGTTGTATCGGGTGGGCGATATAATATTTTGCTTTCCAAACGTTTTGACAGAACCGGGGCAGGCAGGAGAAAACATTTTGCTTCGGCATTGACGCTTTTGGGACTTAACGACGGCGATAATGCTTCCACGGGTTGCGGTTACACGGATATTGTGGATTTTATAGTTCGTTGCGGATGTGATGTGAAGAACAATCTTGAAGAATTGTATCGTCGTGTGGCGTTCAATATAATGGTGGGCAATTCGGACGATCATTTTCGCAACCATGGTTTCATTTTGACACAAAAAGGTTGGGAACTTTCGCCTGCTTATGACATAAATCCAACGCTTTATGAGGAACAAAGTTTGCTTATAAACCGCGAAACCAATAAATCGGACCTTGACATACTTCTGAAGTCTGCCGGCGAATACATGTTGTCGGCTGATGTTGCTGCAAGAATAATTGCCGAAGTAAAAACGTCCATGAAAACTTGGCGCGGAGAGGCTGCGAAATTGAAGCTCTCCCGTCGCGATGCGGATATGTTCGCTCCGCGTTTTGACAAATGGCTTTAACGTTGCGACGAAGCGGAATTTGGGTATGAAAAGATGCGCTAAATTTATGCCGTTGTCAAATGTCGTAAAAAACACAAGGCATCTTGCAAAAAATACAAGCCATATATTTTAAAATACAAGGCACTTATTT
>OLFV01001191.1_pt1 | contig 26455 bp, 20 predicted proteins | sample 1605551 | NCBI WGS metagenome assembly OLFV01 (sample SAMEA3888922, study PRJEB22519) | human gut metagenome | biome: human gut; feature: human-associated habitat; material: faeces | place: Denmark | collected 2011 | reverse complement strand
TGCCGCCGGTGCCGCCGCCGGTCTGGCCACCGGCCCTTACGGGGATGCCGCCGCTGCCCCTGCCGCCGCTCCGGCCGCCACGGGCAGCACCTGGGGGCAGCCCACGCCCCAGCCCGAAGCCAAGCCCGCTGCGAAGAAGGACCTGTCCCTGGCCCTCTATGACGCGGGCCTCAATGCCTTCACGGCCCGCAAGTACGATGAGGCCCAGCGCTCCTTCGCCGATTTCATGAAGAACTATCCCACGCACAGCATGGCCCCCGACGCGCAGTACTATCTGGCCGAGTGCTACTTCCAGCGCAACCAGTTCCCCGATGCCGCCCTGGCCTACGATACGGTCATCACCAAGTTCGCCAAAAGCTCCCGGGCGCCGGGCGCCTACCTGAAGCAGGGCATCTGCTTCAGCAAGATGAACCAGAAGGCCGCCGCCAAGGCGCGCATGAACGAGCTCATCAAGAAGTACCCCAACTCGCCCGAAGCGGCCCGTGCCAAGACCTTCCTCAAGACCAACAAGTAGGACACGCGCCTGACGGATACGGCAAAGCCGGTGGCCCCTGGCCACCGGCTTTTTTCATGCCCGCCGCCGGGGAATGCGCGTGGGGAACGGCCCGTCCCGTGGCGGACATCCGTGCGGGCAGGAGCCGGGGATGCCGGGCGCTGCGCTCCCTTGTCCGGTCCGGGCTGGCGCTGATGCTGCATCGTTGCGCCCCAACGACGAAGGGCCCCGTTGCCGGGGCCCTGTCTGGTGCGTTTGGTGTGGAGGTTTACGGGTTTCGAGGAGGGGATGAAGAAGGAAGGTCGTTATGACGTCAATGCTGTCTACTGGCCCAGTTCGTGGCGCAGCCAGCTCTTGATGGCGGGGGTGGGTTCGCTGATGCCGCGCCACTTGCCGTGCACGGATTCGTATTCGGGCAGCAGGTGGGAAGGCAGCGGCATGGTGAACAGGTCCTCAGCGTTTTCGGAATTGCGGCGCACCAGACGGATGACGGGCTCCTTGCCCCAGCTGTCCACCACAAAGTAGTGGGACACATCTTCCTTGGAGCGCACGGGCGGATATTCGGAATGCCAGTCGTTGTTGCCCCATTCAAGATACATGGTCACGGCGTGCTCGGGGCTCAGGTTCCAGGAGATATCGTAAAGAGCATAATCTTGCAGGCGGTTCATATACTCCTCCATGTGCTTTTTATGAAAAGTAATGATTCTTAATTAAAAAATCAATACCTAGCGCAAAAATAAGTAATATTTTTTTATTCTCAAAGCATTCCAGGCTGTTGGGGAAGGAAGCTCCGCGTGCAAAGCTGTTTTTCCGCGTCGTCTTCCCTTTATCCGCGGGCCCGGGACGTGTATGCTGGCTCCGCGCCGGGACGATCCGGCGCCGCAGACAAAGGAGTCAGCATGGACGTCAACAAGGTTTTGCAGGAACTCAAGGCCCGCCCCGGCTTCACCGATCATGTGGGCATGATGCTGGTACACAACGGCGTGGTCCGCGGCTGGTCGCGCAAGGATCACGCGCCGGTCAGCTCCGTCACCGTCAGCCATGACCAGGCCAAAATGGACGCCATCTGTCATGAGATGGAGCAGCGGCCCGGCATCTTCGCCATCGTGGCCCAGGCCAATGAAGGCGAATTGCAGCCCGGTGACGACCTGCTCCTGCTGGTGGTGGCCGGTGACATCCGCGAGAACGTCAAAGCCACCTTTGCCGAGCTGCTGGACCGCATCAAGTCCGAAGCCGTCATCAAACAGGAGCACGGCCCGGAAGCCTAGGGCCCGCACCGCTATCGGAGGAGGGGCCGCGCCGCAGGGCCGATGGCGACAGGCGCAGGCGCACGATGGCCACCGCAGGGCCGGTCCGCGCGGCCGCAGCCCCTGCATCATCCCCGCCTGCGGCTGTGGCCGGTCCCCCGCGGGGCCCCTTCCCCTTCTTCCTCGCCCCGGCGTGTTCCGTAAAGCAGCGCTCCCGCGGTACGGCAGGCCCTCCCTGCCCGGGACGTTGACCGCCCGCCGGGGAAAGCCCCGGCGGCGTTTTGCACGGCCATCCCGTGCTTCCGGCAGGGGCAGCGGCGGCGTTTTCCCCCGCCCGTGAGGGCATTTTCCTCCCCCGGTGCATTGCCAAAGCCGTGTTTTGACCTTACTTCTACGGCATGCGCGACCGTTTGTGACGCCCGGCCCCCGGTGCCGGGCCCTTTCACGCACGGCCAGTCCGGCTTTTTTCTGGATGCACGCGGCCGCGCGCCTGCCCCGGGGCAGGCCATCCCGCCAAACGAGGAGAACGCATGTTCGGTTTCATTTTCAAAAAGATTTTCGGCAGCAAGAACGACCGCTACCTGCGCCGCCTGCGCCCCATCGTGGCGCGCATCAACGCGCTCGAACCCCAGATGCAGGAACTGGCCGACGAGGATTTCGCCCGGCGCATGGCGGAATACCGCCAGCAGGTGCAGGCCGGTGAACGCACCCTGGACGACCTTCTGCCCGAAGTCTTCGCCCTGGTCCGCGAAGCCTCCCGCCGGGTCATGGGCATGCGCCACTATGACGTGCAGCTGGTGGGCGGCATCGTGCTGCACCGCGGCAAGATAGCCGAAATGAAGACCGGCGAGGGCAAGACCCTGGTGGCCACCCTGCCCGTGGCCCTCAATGCCCTGTCCGGCAAGGGCGTGCATGTGGTGACCGTCAACGACTACCTGGCCAGCCGTGACGCCCAGTGGATGGGCAAGCTCTACAATTTCCTGGGCCTTTCCGTGGGCGTCATCGTCAACGGCCTTGACGACCAGGCCCGCAAGGAGGCCTACGGCGCCGACATCACCTACGGCACCAACAACGAGTTCGGCTTCGACTATCTGCGCGACAACATGAAGTTCTACGCCACGCAGCTGGTGCAGCGCGGCCACAACTACGCCATCGTGGACGAAGTGGACTCCATCCTCATCGACGAGGCCCGTACCCCGCTCATCATCTCCGGCGCTTCCGACGAGAGCGTGGGCATGTACCGCGCCATGGACCAGATCGTGCGCCAGCTGGGCCCCGAGGACTACACCGTGGACGAGAAGGCCCGCACCGCCATGCTCTCCGAGGAAGGCGTGGCCCACTGCGAGGCCCTGCTGCATGTGGACAACCTTTTCGACCCGGCCAACATCACCCAGCAGCACTGCATCCTGCAGGCCCTGAAGGCCCATCACGTCTTCAAGCGCGACGTGGACTACATCGTGCAGAACGACAAGGTGGTCATCGTGGACGAGTTCACGGGCCGCCTCATGGACGGCCGCCGCTATTCCGACGGCCTGCACCAGGCCCTGGAAGCCAAGGAGAACGTCACCATCGCCGCCGAGAACCAGACCCTGGCCTCCATCACCTTCCAGAACTATTTCCGCATGTACGACAAGCTGGCGGGCATGACCGGCACGGCCGATACCGAAGCCGTGGAATTCCACCAGATCTACAATCTGGAAGTGGTCTCCATCCCGCCCAACAAGCCCATGCAGCGCAAGGACTACCCCGATCTCATCTACCGCACCCGCAAGGAAAAGTACGATGCCATCATCGAGGCCATCCGCGAGCTGTATGAAAAAGGCCAGCCCGTGCTGGTGGGCACCATCTCCATCGAGACCTCGGAGATGCTCTCCCAGCGCCTGAAAAAGCTCAACATCCCGCACAACGTGCTCAACGCCAAACAGCACGCCCGTGAAGCCGAGATCGTGGCCCAGGCAGGCCAGAAAGGCCGTGTGACCATCGCCACCAACATGGCCGGCCGCGGTACCGACATCGTGCTGGGCGAGGGCGTGCTGGAGCTGGGCGGCCTGCACATCCTGGGCACCGAACGCCACGAGAGCCGCCGCATCGACAACCAGCTGCGCGGCCGTTCCGGCCGTCAGGGCGACCCCGGCTCCTCCCGCTTCTACCTTTCGCTGGAAGACGACCTCATGCGCCTGTTCGGCTCCGACCGCATCAGCGGTCTCATGGAGAAGCTGGGCCTCAAGGACGGGGAGGCCATCGAGAACGCCATGGTCACCCGTGCCGTGGAAAACGCCCAGAAGCGCGTGGAAGCGCACCACTTCGAGATCCGCAAGACCCTGCTGGATTACGACAACGTCATGAACCAGCAGCGTGAGGTCATCTATGCCCTGCGCCGCGACATGATGGTGGAAGAAGACCTGGAACCCGTGCTGAGCGAGTTCCGCAACGATATCCTGGACGACGCCTACACGCCGCTGGAACAGGCCGATAGCGAAACGGCCGCCGAACTGCGCAAGGCCCTGCAGGCCCGCCTGGCCGATGTCTTCAACCTGGGCCGCGTGCTGGCGGCCGATGCCCCCGTGCCCGACCGCGCCGGCTGCGAGGAATGCATCCACCAGATCTTCCGGCAGCTGCGCGAAGAGGCCGGCCCCCTGTATCAGGACATCCTGCGCTATTTCCTGCTGGAAGAACTGGACCGCACCTGGAAGGAACACCTGCGCAACATGGACGCCCTGCGTGACGGCATCGGCCTGCGCGGCTACGGCCAGAAGGACCCCAAGCTGGAATACAAGCGTGAGGGCTTCGAGATGTTCCAGGCCATGCTCTTCCAGATCCGCGAAGGCGTGTTCCGCGCCCTGACCCGCGTGCATGTGCAGCCTGCCGAGCCCGCGCCCGCCGAGGGTGCCGCGGAAGAGGGCCATGCCCAGGACGAAGCCCCGCAGCAGGAAGCCCCCAGGGCCAAACCCACCCTGAGCCTGCGCCACAAGGAGAGCGACGACCTGGCCTACTCCGGCAGCCAGACAACGGATGCCGGCAACCAGCCCGCCAGGGCCAAGCCCCGCGTGGGCCGCAATGACCCCTGTCCCTGCGGCAGCGGCAAGAAGTACAAGAAGTGCTGCGGCATGGGCAAGGCCTAGCCGCCGCTCCTGACCATCACTGACAAAAAAAGCGGGCCCCTCGTGAGGGGCCCGCTTTTTTTGCCGCCGGCGAAGGCCGTACGGCAGACAGGAGCAGACAGACAAAGATAACGGGCGGAAGGACGGCGGTGCGGGACGCTCCCGTCACGGGAGCCGGGCCGGACGGACCGGGCCCGTGCACACGCCGGACCTGCCAAAGCGCCCCGGGGGAGGATGGCCTGCCCGGGGCCCCCTTTGCCCGGGCCGCTCAATGCAATTTTTTCAACTAAGTAAAGAAGATCAGCTCTCCCTCCCCAGAGGACGCTCGCCGCATGTGCCCGCGCTCATCTGAAAAAGCGCGCTGGGGCAAGGATGGGGCTTGGAGAAAGGGAACCCCTTCTCGCGCGGGCAGCGACCGAATGGCGGCCCGCAGGGCCGTGCCCGTAGCGATGAAGGGGCGTTACGGGCATCGACAGCGAGATGAGGGGCTTTCCTTCCCCCCAAAACAAGCCGGGACAGGTCAACAGGCCCTAGCAGGGCAGGCCGCGCCGGGCGCGCATCTCGCGCAGGCCTTCCAGCACGCTGTAGGGCACGCGCAGGGAGCCGTAGCCCGTGCCCAGACGGATGCGGGGCTTGTTGGTGCCGTGATAGTCCGAGCCGCCGCTGACGCCCAGGCCGTAACGCCGGGCCAGCTCCAGGCAGCGCCGGGAGGCGGCCTCGGAGTGTTCGCTGTGATAGGCCTCGATGGCGGTGAGCCCGCAGGGCAGGAGGCGTTCGATGAAGGCCTCCAGCCAGCCGTCAGGCAGTTTCTGCAACATGGGATGGGCCAGGCAGACCGTGGCCCCCAGCGAGGAAAGGACGCCCACGGCCTCTTCGGGCTGCAGGACCTCCTTGGGCAGATAGGCCCGGCCGTAATAGCCCAGATATTCCCTGAAGGCCTCGCTGACGTCCTTCACATAGCCCTTGCGGACCAGCACGGCGGCGATGTGCGGGCGCCCCACGCTCTCGCCGCGGGCCTCGTGCAGCACCTCATCGAGCGTGATCTCCACGCCCAGGCCCTGGAGCTTTTCCACGATGCGGATATTGCGCTCGCTGCGCTTGCCGCGCAGATACTTGAGCCTGTCCTGCAGGGGCGCCAGGTCCCGGGGCAGCCACAGGCCGAGCACATGCATCTCGCCCAGCTCCGTACTGGTCGACAGTTCGCATCCACGCACGAATTCCAGCCCCAGCTCCCGGGCCGCGGCCTCGGCTTCGTCCAGACCGGAGACCGTGTCGTGATCGGTCACCGCCACTGCCGCCAGCCCCTGGGCATGGGCATTGCGCACGAGCTGCCCGGGGCTGTCCGTTCCGTCAGAAGCCTGTGAATGCGTATGTAAATCAATGAATTGCATGCTTTCATCCATGATAGTTATCTTTTTCTTTTCAAGTAAACTACGACTTTATGAAAAAAAAGCAAGCCGCTCACCGCTGCCGCAAGATAGGCGCTGCCCCGCAGGTCACGCTTTCCGGCAGGCGTTCCCGGCAGCTTTGGCTTGAAGAACAGACAGCAACACGCTATGCTTTTGCCCTCGAAAAACAGGGAGGCACCGCCCCCCAAGACAAGGAAACATCATGATGAACACACAGGAATTGCTGCAGATCCTGGCCTGCCCCCGCTGCATGGGCTCCCTGGAGCCCCTGCCTTCCGCCGGGCATGCCGAAGGTCTGGCCTGCCCGGCCTGCAACGTGGTCTATCCCGTGCGTGACGATATCCCCATCATGCTGGTGGACGCCGCTGTGGAGCGCGCCCGCTGGGATGAGGAACACAAGGGGTAGGACCGCCCATGCGTCTGCTCATCGCTTCCGACCTGCACGGCTCGCTGGACAGTCTGCGCTTCCTCTGCGACACGGCCCGACGGCTGGCGCCCGACATGCTGGTGCTGCTGGGCGACCTGGTCTATCACGGCCCGCGCAACCCCCTGCCCGGCGGCTATGATACCCGCGCCGTGCTGGATGAACTGGACCGCCTGAACCACCTCCCCTGCCCGGTCACCGCCGTGCGCGGCAACTGTGATGCCGAGGTGGACATCATGCTCACGCCTTTCGCCGTCTCGGAAAACGCCTGGATAGAAGCCGATGCCCTGCGCATCTTCGCCAGCCACGGCCACCGCCTGCCGGAAAACCCGCCCCTGCCGGGCTTTGCCCCGGGCACGGTCATCCTGCGCGGCCATACCCACATCCCGCGCGGCGAGAGCCTGGACGGCCTGCACTTCTGGAACCCCGGCTCCCTCAGCCTGCCCAAGGGCGGTTCCCCCCGCAGTTACGGCCTGTACGAGGACGGCTGCTTCCACGTTTACGACATGGAAGGCAGGGAAGTGCTGCGCCACTGGCCCCGCCAGAACTGGCCCCATCAGGCGGGCCGATGAACGCGGTCCCGCTCCGGCCCCTCTTCGTCCTGCGGCCCGGCATCCGTCTGGTGCTGGCCTCCGCCTCGCCGCGACGCCGCCAGTTCATGGACGAATGGGGCCTGCCCTATACCGTCGTCCGTCCCGCGGGGGTGGAGCCGCGCCCCGGACACGGGGAATCGCCCGCCGCCTACGCCCTCCGCGCCGCCACGGCCAAGGCGCGGGCCGTGGCCGCCTCGGCGGATGCCGGGGCTGACGGCCTGGCCCTGGACAGCGACATCCTGGGCAAGCCCGCCGACGACACGGACGCCCTGGACATGCTGCGGCGCCTTTCCGGCCGGGGGCACGAGGTCATCACCGGCGTCTGCTGCCTTTTCCCCGACGGGAGCAGCGCGGGCTTTGCCGATACCAGCGCCGTCCGCTTCCACGCCTGGCCGGACGACGTGCTCCGCGCCTATGTGCGCAGCGGCGAACCGGCCGACAAGGCCGGGGCCTATGCCATCCAGGGCCAGGGGGCCTTTCTGGTGGAAAGCGTGTACGGTTCCTGGTCCACGGTGGTGGGCCTGCCGGTGAGTCGTCTGGCCGCCCTGCTGCTGGAAGGGGGCTGGATGCGCCCCGAGGCCTGATCCCTTCCGTTTCCCCATCCTGCTTTCCCGGGCGGTCTCGTCGTAAGGCCGCCCTTTCCTTTTCGCCTGTCCGCTGTCCGCCACGCCGGGGCCACTGCCGCCGGCCCGGGCGTCCTGCCCCGAAAAATGCCCCCTGCCCCTGGGGAGCGGAAAAATTTTTTAAAAAATTTCATAAAAAACAGGGCAGGATTGAGATTTATTTCACGATCTCTCATCCCCGTGCACAACGGCGCCTGCTGCCGTTTCGCGGCGGCAGCTTTCCCCACCTTGTCCTTTTTTTCTCCACAATGACTGGTAGCACAAACAGTTTTCTGGCCCTTGACGCCCGTAAAAAATCACTTTACGCCGGTAGCATGGATGATTTTCCACTGTTGTCTGCAGTCTTAAGCTTATGGAGTTGCCATCATGTCCCAGGAACGGATTACCACTCTCTTAACCGAGAAGCGTAGCTACCTCCCCCCCGAGCACGGCAAGTCGTCCGCGTGGATCTGCGGTCAGGACGAAGCCGACGCCATCTGCCGGCGAGCTCTGGAAGACCCCAATGACTTCTGGGGTGCACGCGCATCGCAGCTGATCCACTGGTTCAAGCGCTGGGACAAGGTACTGGAGGCCGACGAAGCGCGGCACAAGTACAGATGGTTCACCGGCGCCAAGCTCAACGCCGCCTTCAACTGCATCGACCGCCACCTCATCTCCGGCCGCCGCAACAAGGCCGCCCTCATCTGGCAGGGCGAAAAAGAAATGGACGTGCGCTGCTTCACCTACCAGATGCTCTATACCGAGGTCTGCCGTGTGGCCCACGCCCTGAGCTCCCTGCACATCAACAAGGGCGACCGTGTGGCCCTGTACATGCCCATGATCCCCGAGCTGGTCATCGCCATGCTGGCCTGCGCGCGCATCGGCGCCATCCATACGGCCATCTTCTCCGGCTATGCCGAGGGCGGCGTGCGCAGCCGTATCCAGGGCTCCAAGGCCAAGGTCGTCATCACCGCCGATGCCGCCATCCGCGCCGGCAAGATCAAGCCCCTCAAGGCCAACCTGGACCCCATCCTGGAAAAGTGCCCCTCCGTGGCCCACGTGGTGGTGGTGAACCACGCCGACCTCTACGACGTGAAGATGACCCCCAACCGCGACATCTGGTGGCATGACCTCATCGAGGACTTCACCCTGGACGTGGACTTTCCCTGCGAGCCCATGGACGCCAACGACACGCTCTTCCTGCTGCATACCAGCGGCAGCACCGGCAAGCCCACGGGCATCATGCACTCCACGGGCGGCTACCTGACCTATGCGGCGCATACCACGCAATGGGTCTTCGACATGCGCGACGACGACGTCTACTGGTGCACGGCCGACATGGGCTGGATCACCGGCCATACCTACGGCGTGTACGGGCCGCTGGCCCTGGGCGCCACGGTGGTGATGTTCGAGGGCGTGCCCACATGGCCCAAGCCCGACCGCTACTGGCGCATCGTGGAAAAATTCCGCGTCAACATCCTCTACACGGCCCCCACGGTCATCCGTTCCCTCATGCGCCTGGGCGAAGCCTGGGCCGAGCGCTATGACCTGCGCACCCTGCGCATCCTGGGCTCCGTGGGCGAACCCATCAACCCCGAGGCCTGGCACTGGTACCACAAGAACATCGGCGGCAGCGAGCTGCCCATCGTGGACACCTGGTGGCAGACCGAGACCGGCGGCGCCATGATCAGCCCCCTGCCCTACGCCACCAAGCTCAAGCCCGGCTCGGCATCGCGGCCCCTGCCCGGCATCGACGCGGCCGTCATGGGCGGCAGCGCCACCCGCGACGGGGAAGACGGCGACGGCTCCGCCCGCAGCGGCCATCTGGTCATCCGCAGGCCCTGGCCCGGCATGATGCAGGGCGTGTACAACGACGAGGAAAAGTACCAGTCCTACTTCTCGCGCTTCGGCTGCTACGAGTCCGGCGACGGCGCCGAGGTGGACGAGGACGGCTACTTCTGGATCCTGGGCCGCGTGGACGATTCCATCAACGTTTCCGGCCACCGTCTCTCCACCGCCGAGATCGAGGCCGTGCTGGCCTCCTGCCCCGAAGTGGCGGAAGCCGCCGTGGTGCCCATGCCCCATGCCCTCAAGGGCGAAGGCATCTACGCCTATGTCGTCACCCGTGACGAAGTGCCCTGGAGCGACGACGTGCGCAAGAAGCTGCGCGACACCGTGCGCCGCGACATCGGCGCCCTGGCCTCTCCCGAATACATCCAGTTCGTGGAGGCCATGCCCAAGACCTGTTCCGGCAAGGTCATCCGCCGCATGCTGCGCAAGATCGCGGGCAACGTCTACGACGACCTGGGCGATACCACGGCCCTGGCCAAGCCCGACGTGCTCGACCACATCATCATCGGCCACCGCAACCTGCTGCAGGGCCAGCACGAGACGGCCAACCTGCCCGATGAGGACCAGCCCAAGGAATAGGTCCTCCTCCGCTCCCCGACAAAAAAGACCATCCGCTGCGGGTGGTCTTTTTTTTGCCCGCGGTCCTCCTGCAGGATGCCTTCCCCTTGCGGAGCGGCCGGCCCCCCAGGCCGCGACGGCCGCCCCGGGGTTCAGGCATCGCTGTCGCGTCCCTCCGCACGCGTCTCCCGCAGCATGCGCCAGAACTGGCAGCACTCCTCGGGATAGGAGGCCAGCAGGAAACACAGGGCCAGGATCACCAGCGCCAGCAGACACAGGGCCAGACAGACGATCTGGGCCAGGGCCAGCAGGGCCGCCAGGGCCGCCAGCAGGCCCGTCCCCCCCATGACCAGACGCCGGATGCCTCCGGCCAGCAGGGCCCGCCACCGGGGGATGCCTGCCACCGGGGCGGCGGGCAGGGCCGTTCTCCTGTCGGAAGGACGCTCCATGCGACGATCCTTACAGGGCCTTGCGGCGTTTCCAGACGTGATCGGCCAGCAGGGCGGTGAACACGGCGCCGGTCAGCACATGGGCCGTTTTGTTGCCGGCAAGGCCCAGCACCACCGACGCGCCCAGCGCCCCCAGCATGATGCGCATGGCCAGTTTGCGCCCGCTGAGCTTTCTGGTCGCGGGCCGTGCGGGGGCAGTCAGGCTCCCTGTGGCGAGACAGACTTCTTCCATGCTGAAACTCCTTTGGTAAGAGATTAAAATAAAAGGATAAAAATTTTTATATGGCCATCAAAAGAAAAAATGAAAGTGATTTTCTTTTTTTCTTGACACTCATCCTAGTTTACGCCATGCTTCTTTGCAAGCCCGGAGTAGCGATGCGGCATGCCGGATCAGCCGCCCCCCAAGCCCGGTCGGGATCGTCCCGGCCGGATCGCACTGCGCAGGTATGCCGGTTCCTGCTCCGGGCCCGTACCAGCAAAGGAGAAGATCATGAGCGACATCATCAGCCTTCGTCAGATGCAGATCGGCCAGAGCGGCAGGATCGCCACGGTGGAAGCCCTGGGAGAAATGGGCCGCCGCATCCGGGACATGGGCCTGATCCCCGGGACCACCGTTTCCATCGTGGGCCGCGCGCCCCTCAAGGACCCCGTTGCGCTGCGCCTTTCCGGGGTGACCGTCACCCTGCGCAACAGCGAAGCCGACCACATCACCGTCGACGTCTCCCACTAGCCCCACTCTTCTCCCAACCGTGCGTTTTCTGCTGTCCGGGCCGTGCCAGAACATGGCCCGGATGGCCCTCTGTATCCTTTTACCTGTGCAAACGGAGGCACAAGCATGAACAACGGTCTGAAATACGGTCTTTTCTTCCTGGGTGGTCTGGCGCTGGGCGTCGTGGGCACCGTTGCCGTCACCCGCGGCAAGCTCGATCTCAAGCCCCTGGCCACCGACCTGGTGAGCCGCGGCATGGACATGAAAGACGCCATCATGAGCAAGGTGGAAGCCGTCAGGGAAGATATGGAAGACCTGGCCGCCGAAGCCCGTCAGGCCGCTGACAAGCGCAAGGCCGAAGCTGCCGATCCCCAGGCCTGATGAGGGGGCACGCGCATGCGCTTTTTTCTGGTTCATGAACTGAGCTGCCCCAACGGGGCCGGAAGGCTGCGTGCGCGTGCCTGCCGCCCCATGACGCAGGCGCAGGCCGAGATCCTGGCCGACACCCTGGATGCCATCGACGGCGTGGAAGGCGTGCGGGTCAACCCGCGCGTGCCCAGCGTCCTCGTGCTCTACCGGCATGCGCAGGCCCGGCAGGACGTGCTCCGCTCCCTGGCCGCCCAGGACGCCGGTGCCCTCAACGACGGCAGCGTCCTGTCCACCCTTACCCAGGAACTGGAAAGCAGCCTCGAACGGCACGCTTCCGGCAGCCGCCTGCCGGCCCATGAAGAGGACGAGACGGGGGCCCAGGGGTTCGGCCCCCTGATGCGCTTCCTCTTCGTCCGCCCGTTCCTGCCGTTCAAGCTGCGTGTGGCCAGCAGCGTCATGGGGGCCCTTCCCTTTTTGCGCAAGGGCCTCGCCTCGCTCCTCCAGGGCAAGCTCAATGTGGACGTGCTGGATGCCGCGGCCATCGGCGTTTCCCTGCTGCGGCGCGACTTCCGTACCGTCACGGTGCTGACCCTGCTGCTGGGGCTGGGCGAGGCCCTGGAATACTGGACGCGCCGCCGCTCCATGGCCAGCCTGACCGAGAGCCTGGCCCTCAATGTGGACACCGCCTGGGTGCTGGCCGATGGCGTGGAGACCAGCGTACCGCTCTCTGATGTGCGTGAAGGCGATCTGGTCGTGGTCCGCGACGGCGGTTCCATCCCCGTGGACGGCATCGTCGAGGACGGCGAGGCCGTGGTCAACCAGGCCAGCATGACCGGCGAGCCCCTGGGCGTGCCCCGCAGCAGGGGCGCTGCCGTCTACTCGGGCACGGTGGTGGAACAGGGGCACCTCGTCATCCGCGCCACCCATGTGGGCGACGGTACCCGCCTCAAGCAGGTGGTGCGCTTCATCGAAGAATCCGAGGCCCTCAAGGCCGGCATCCAGGGCAAGTTCGAACGCATGGCCGACATGGCCGTGCCCTTCACCTTCGCCCTGGCGGGCCTTGTGTGGCTCATCACCCGCAATCCCATGCAGGCGGCGTCCGTGCTGCTGGTGGACTATTCCTGCGCCCTGCGTCTTGCCACCCCGCTGGCCGTGCTGGCCGCCATGCGCGAAGGCGCGCGCCACGGTGTGGTCATCAAGGGCGGCCGCTTCCTGGAGGCCCTTTCCGAAGCCGATACCGTGGTCTTCGACAAAACGGGCACCCTCACCAATGCCAGCCCCCGTGTGGTGGAGGTCATCCCCGCCGCGGGCCATGAGCGGGACGAGGTCCTGCGCCTCGCGGCCTGCCTTGAGGAGCACTTTCCCCATCCCGTGGCCCGGGCGGTGGTCCGCTGCGCCCAGGAGGAAGGCCTGCAGCATGAAGAGGAGCACGCCCAGGTGGAATACGTGGTGGCCCACGGCATCGCCTCCACCCTGTACGGCAAGGCCGTGCGCGTGGGCAGCCGTCACTACATCGAATGCGACGAAGGCATCGACCTTTCGCCCCTGGAGGCGGAGATCGACGCCCAGGCCCGGATGGGCCGTTCGCTGCTCTACCTGGCCATCGACGGCAAACTGGCCGGGTTCCTGGCCATCGAGGACCCCCTGCGTCCCGAATGCCCGCAGGTCCTCAGGCAGCTTGAGGAGCTGGGCTTCCGCCGCATCCTCATGCTCACCGGCGACGACGAGCGAACCGCCCGTGCCGTGGCCGGCAAGCTGGGACTCAAGGAATACCGCTCGCAGGTCCTGCCCGCCGACAAGGCCGACGTCATCGCCGATCTCACCGCCCAGGGCTGCAAGGTCCTCATGGTGGGCGACGGCATCAACGATGCCCCCGCCCTGTCCGCCTCCCATGTGGGCGTGGCCATGTGCGACGGCGCCGACCTGGCCCGCGAAGTGGCCAATGTGCTGCTCACCCGGCCGGACCTCAGCGGGCTCATCACGGCCCGGCTGCTGGGCAGGGCCACCCTGCGGCGCATCCACACCAACTTTGCGGCCACCATGCTGCTCAACAGCCTGTTCCTGGCCGGGGGCCTGTTCATGGTCCTGACGCCCGGCGTCTCGGCCCTGCTGCACAACCTGACGACCCTGGGCGTGACCCTCAATGCCATGCGGCCGCATCTGCCCGGCCGCCACGCCCGCCAGCTGGAGGCCGCCTGATGCTCGACAGCCTGCGCTTCGTGAAATACGTCCGCAGCTTCATGGACGGACGCGTGCGCGTCCGGCACCCTGCCCTGCGTGACGCGGCCATCGCCGGCAAGGCCCGCGCCGCCCTCCTGCGTGTGGACGGCGTGCGGGATATAGAACTCAATACCCTGAGCGGCTCGGCCCTCATCCTGTACGACAGCTCCCGGCTGTCGCAGGACAGGCTCATCGAGACCGGCTGCCGCTGGGCCGACTGGCTGGACAGGGCCGCACGCGGCCAGGCTGGCGAGATGCCGCCACTGTAGAAATGGCGGGCATTCCGGGGGAGAGACCTTTTGTGGACAACAGGTCCTCTCCTCCGGGCCCCCTCTCCCAAAACATGTAAAAAAGGACGCCGCAGGGCGTCCTTTTTTTGGTAAAGGGCGTTTGGGAAGGATGGGGGACTCGGGGGGAAGGTCCCCCTTTGGGCGCGGGCAAAGGGGGGCCTTCCCCCCCCCGAAAAAGCGCCCTCCCGGACTTAGCCGTTCCGCTGCAACCAGCTGTCCAGCACGGCCAGGTTGTCGGCAAAATCGGCGCGGCCGTAGCCCATGCGCACATAGGGCGCGTCCATGTCATAGACATTGCCGGGCAGGAGCAGCACTCCGGCCGACTGGGCCAGATGTTCGCAAAAAGCCAGCGCGGAACCGAAGCGGGCCACGAAGTCCGGCCGCAGGCCGTGGAAGGCGATGGGCCCGGCCTGGGGCGGGTTGTGGCGGAAGACGTGGTCGTAACGGGCAAAGAAATCCGCGGCGATGCGGCGATTGCGGGCGATGATCTCCCGGTTGCGGGCCAGGATGGCCGGGCCGTGCTTCAGGGCGATGCGGGCCAGGGCCTCGGAAGGCGTGGGGCAGCAAATGCTGAGATAGTTCTTGTAGCGGCTCAGGGCGCCGATGGCGTCCCGCTCCTGCGAGGCGATCCAGCCTACGCGCAGGCCGGGCAGGCCGTAGGCCTTGGAGAGCACGCCCACGGAAAAGGCCCGTTCGTAGCTGTCACAGAAGGCCGGGGGCACGGCATCCGGCGCTTCCAGGCCCCGGTAGACCTCATCGGCCAGGATGCGCAGGCCGTGACGGCGGGCCAGCTCGCAGATGCGCTGCCGCTCGTCGGCGGACAGGGCATAGCCGGTGGGATTGTTGGGCGTGTTCAGCACCAGCAGGCGCGTCCTGGGCATGATGAGCCCTTCCAATTCGTCGAGGTCGCAGTACCAGCCGTCCCCGCCCTGATGCAGGGGCCAGAGGGAGAGCCCGCAGCCCGCGGCCCGCGCTACTTCGTACAGGGACTGGTAGGTGGGGAACTGGCAGATCACATGCTCGCCCGGCTCCACCAGCACGTTGAGCGCCCCGAAGATGGCCTCCTGCGCGCCCACATGCAGCAGCACGTTCTCCGGGCCGCACTGCGCATACAGGCCGGAGACCGCCTCCCGCAGGGCCGGGGCGCCGTCGTTCTCGCTGTAACCCAGCCATGTATCCAGAAAGCCTTCCTGCGCGCCCGGCTCCAGAGCCAGCAGCTCGCGGATGCTCAGGGACTCGCAGTCCGACTGCGCCAGCAGGTACGGCGCACTGAATTCATAGCGTCCAAAAAAGATCTCCAGTCCGAAGTCCCTGATCTTCATGCTCCCTCCGCAGGCTGTGTGTCCAGGGGGAGGACGTGTCGTGAGACGCTCCCCGGCAGTGTGGCATACCATGCTGAAAAACAAATCCCTTCCTGCCTGCGCGGGGGCCGTCCCCGGTGCCCCGCCGGCAGACGGCCTTTTTTCCCGGGACGGTGGCCCGGAGAGACGGAGGCGGGCGGCACAATGCCGTCGCCCTGCTTTACTCCAGGGGACGGTCACCCAGGCAAGAGCCGGGCCTTCCCCATCCGTTTCCATCCTCCGGGGAAAAGCGCGCTGGGGGAGGGCTGGGGGGGCCCTTCCCCCCGTGTCAGCCGCGCAGCGCCCATTGTGCCATGCAGGGAGGGTGTGACGTGGCCCTTCCCGCGCACCGTGATGACACGCCTAGCCCTGACGGCAGAGCGCCGTCAGCAGGGCCGCCTTGCGTTCACCGTAGCGCAGCCGCCACCAGCGCCGGCGCCAGCGCAACCGGGCCCGGTCGAGGCACAGGTAGACCACGGGCGTGGTGTACAGGGTGAGCAGCTGGCTCACCAGCAGGCCGCCCACGATGGTGATGCCCAGGGGCTGGCGGATCTCGGCGCCGTCGCCCTGGCCCAGGGCCAGCGGCACGGCCCCCAGGATGGCGGCGGCAGTGGTCATCATGATGGGGCGGAAGCGCAGGCGGCAGGCCTCGTGGATGGCCTCGCGCGGGGGCAGGTTGCGGGTGCGTGCGGCCTCGATGGCGAAGTCGATCATCATGATGGCGTTCTTTTTGACGATGCCGCAAAGCAGCAGCACGCCGATGAGGGCGATGACGCTGAACTCCATGCCGCAGGCCCGCAGGGCCAGCAGGGCCCCGATGCCCGCCGACGGCAGGGTGGACAGGATGGTCAGGGGATGGATGAGGCTCTCGTAAAGCACGCCCAGCACGATATAGAGCGCGGCCAGGGCCGCCAGGATGAGCAGCGCCTGCTCCTTGACCGTATCGCTGTACATCTTGGCCGTGCCCTGGAAGCTGCCCACGATGGTGGACGGCATGCCGATGCGCACGCGCGCCTCGTCGATGGCGGCCTGCGCCTGAGAAAGGGAGGCGCCCTCCGCCAGGTTGAAGGACAGGGTCACGGCCGCGAACTGGCCCTGATGGGCCACGGACAGGGGCGCGAAGGCCGGCGAGACCTCGGCCACGCCCAGCAGGGGCACGGCCCCGTCCTTGCCCGGCAGCCAGACCTTGCCCAGCGAATCCTCACCTTCCAGCCAGGGCAGGGCATATTCCAGCACCACGCGGTACTGGTTCTTCTCCTCGTAGATGGTGCTGACCTGACGCTGGCCGAAGGCATTGTTCAGGGCCGCGTCCACATCCTTCATGGTCAGGCCCAGGCGGGCCAGGGCATCGCGGTTGACGGTCAGCAGGGTCTGCAGGCCACGCTCCTCGATGTCGCTGTCCACATCCTTGAGGATGGGGATGGCCGCGAACTCCTGCTGCAGGCGCCGTCCCCAGCGGCGCAGGCTGTCCAGGTCATCGGCCTGCAGGGTATACTGGTACTGGGAACGGGAGCTGCGCCCGCCCATCATGATGTCCTGCGCGGCCTGCAAAAAGATCTGCAGCCCCGGTTCCGAGGACATCTTGCCGCGCAGGCGGGCGATGACCTGCTGGGCGCTGATGCCGCGTGCCTCCAGCGGCTTGAGGGAGATGAACACGCCCCCGCCACCGCGACCGCCCGAGATGTGGGCCGAGACCTGGTCCACGGCCGGATCGGCGCTGAGGATGCGCACCAGCCGGGCCAGCTTGACTTCCATGTCCTGAAAAGAGGCGCTCTGGTCCGCCCGGATGCCGCCCATGATGACGCCCGTATCCTGCTGGGGAAAGAAGCCCTTGGGCACCACGATGTACATCCAGACATTGGCCGCCACCACCAGCAGGAGCACGGTCAGGGTCAGCTTCCAGTGGTCCAGCACCACATAGAGGCTGCGGGAATAGCCTTCCTGCATGGAGGAAAGGAAGCGGCCCCACAGCTGCCCCGCACGGGTGAAGATCCCCTGCCGGCCGCCTTCTCCCGCACGCAGGCGGGCACTGCGGCGGGAAAGCTCCTCGTCGAAGGGCCGCAGCAGGGTGGCGCACATCATGGGCGTGGTGGTCAGGGAGACCAGCATGGAGACCAGCACGGCCGTGGCCAGCACCACGGAGAACTCGCGGAACAGCCGCCCCACCACACCGCCCATAAACAAAATGGGGATGAAGACCGCCACCAGCGACAGGGAAATGGAGATGACCGTGAAGCCCACCTCGCGCGCGCCGCGCAGGGCGGCCCGCAGGGGCTTTTCGCCCATCTCCAGACGGCGCACGATGTTCTCCAGCACCACGATGGCGTCGTCCACCACAAAGCCCGTGGCCACGGTCAGGGCCATGAGCGAAAGGTTGTCCAGGGTGTAGCCGCACAGATACATGACCCCGAAGGTGCCGATGAGCGATACCGGCGCGGCCACGGCCGGGATGCTGGTGGCGCGGCCGTTGCGCAAAAAGAGGAAGACCACCAGCACCACCAGGGCCATGGACAGCAACAGGCTCTTCTCCACCTCGTGCAGCGAGGCCCGGATGGTCTGCGAGCGGTCCATGCGCACGGAAAGATCCGCGCTTTCGGGCAGCCAGGAACGCAGCTGCGGGATCATGGCCTTCACCCTGTCCACGGTCTCGATGATGTTGGCCCCGGGCGAACGGAACACGATGAGCAGGATGGAGGGCTTGCCGTTGGAAAGGGCCATCTGGCGGATGTCCTGGCTGGAATCCGTCACCGTGGCCACGTCGCCCAGGCGGATGGTGACGCCGTCGCGCTCGGCCACGATGACCTTGCGGTACTGGGCCGCGGTGCGCAGCTGGTCGCTGGCCACCACCGTCCAGGAGGTGTCCTCGTTCTCCAGATGCCCCTTGGGCAAAAAGGCATTGGCCCCGGCCAGGGCCGCGCGCACGTCCTCCATGGACAGGCCCGTGCGGTGCAGGGCATCGGGCGAGATGTCCACGCGCACGGCGGGCAGGGCGCCGCCGCCCACGGTCACTTCGCCTACCCCGGCGATCTGGCTGATCTTCTGGGCCAGCACCGTGGACGCGGCGTCGTAGAGCTGGGTGCGGCTCAGGACGTCCGAAGTGACGGACAGGATGAGGATGGGCGCGCCCGACGGGTTCACCTTGCGGTAGGTGGGGTTGGACGGCATGGTGGGCAGGGTGGAACGGGCGGCGTTGATGGCCGCCTGCACGTCACGGGCCGCGCCGTTGATGTCCCTGTCCAGATCGAACTGGAGGATGATCCGCGTGGAGCCCAGGCTGCTGCTGGAGGTCATCTCGGTCACACCGGCGATGCGGCCCAGGGCCCGTTCCAGCGGGGTGGCCACGGTGGCGGCCATGGTCTCGGGACTGGCCCCGGGCATGTTGGCCTGGACCCTGACCACAGGGAAATCCACCTCGGGCAGGGGCGCCACGGGCAGCAGGAAAAAGGCCACCATGCCCGCCAGGGTCACGGCGATGGTCAGCAGCGTGGTGGCCACGGGCCGCCGGATGAAGGGCGCGGAAAGGTTCAGGGGGATGAACTCCGGCCCGAAGCGCTTGCGCCGTCCCCCGGCCGGGGCCGGTTCCCGCCCCTCAGGGGCGTGGCCGTTTTCCCTGCCGGGCACAGGGGCACGCGGCGTCTCCTCAGGCCTGCCCATGACCGGCCTCCCCGCCGCGGCGGCCCAGCTTTTCGGCCAGCCGCGCGAACCAGATATAGATGACAGGGGTGGTGAACAGGGTCAGCACCTGGCTGACGATAAGTCCGCCCACCATGGTCACGCCCAGCGGACGGCGCAGCTCCGCGCCCATGCCCCAGCCGATCATCAGGGGCAGGGCCCCCAGCAGGGCCGCCATGGTGGTCATGAGGATGGGCCGCAGACGCAGCAGACAGGCCTGCCGGATGGCGGCCTGCGGGTCCTTGCCCTCCTGCCGCTCGGCCTCCAGGGCGAAGTCGATCATCATGATGGCGTTCTTTTTGACGATGCCGATGAGCAGGATGATGCCGATGATGCCCACCACGCCCAGCTCCATGCCGCAGAGCATGAGGGCCAGCGTGGCGCCGATGCCCGCCGACGGCAGGGTGGACAGGATGGTCACGGGATGGATGTAGCTTTCGTAGAGCACGCCCAGCACGATGTACATGGTGACCACGGCGGCCAGCAGCAGCCAGACCTGGTTGTCCGTGGACGCGGCAAAGGCATGGGCCGCGCCCTGGAACTGGCAGCGCAGGGACGAGGGCAGCTCCAGGGAGGCGAGGGTCTCCTCCACCGCCTTCACGGCCGCGCCCAGGGACGAGCCTTCGGCCACGTTGAAGGAGATGGTGGCCACCGGGAACTGGCCCTGCCGCATGGTGGCCGGACGCGCGGAGCGTTCTTCCATGCGCACCAGGGCCGAGAGCGGGATGGGCTTGCCCTCGCTGCCCTTGACGTAGACCTTTTCGATGTCGTCCGGGCCGCGCCGGAACTGCGGGGCGCTTTCCAGCACCACCTTGTACTGGTTGGTCTGGGTGAAGATGGTGGAGATCAGGCGCTGGCCCAGCGCGTCATACAGGGCATTGTCGATGACGTCCATGCTCACGCCCAGACGGCTGGCCGCGTCGCGGTCGATGGCCAGCCAGAGCATGCGGCCCCGGCCCAGCAGGTCGCTGGTCACATGGCTCAGCTCCGGCCGCGCCCGCAACGCCGCCAGGATGTCCGGGATGCGTCCTTCCAGCTGGGCGTCGCTGAGGGCCTCCACCGAAAGCTGGTACTGGGTGCGCGAGACGCGGTCCTCCACGGTCAGATCCTGCACGGGCTGCAGGAACAGATCCATGCCCGGCAGGCTGTCCGCCCGCTCCATGAGGCGCCGGGCGATGACCGGGGCGCGGTGGTCGCGGTCTTCCAGCGGCTTGAGGTCGATGGTCAGGCGCGAGGTGGCCAGACTGGGGTTGATGCCGTCCACGCCCACGAAGAACGCCACCCGGGCCACGGCCGGATCGGCCAGCAGCACGTCGGAAAGCTCTTTCTGCCGCCGGGCCATGGCCGCGAAGGACGTGTCCTGCGGGAATTCCGCGATGCCCTGGATGACGCCCGTGTCCTGCGTGGGGAAAAAGCCCTTGGGCACCAGCGCGTACATGGCCACGCTCAGCAGCAGGGTGCCCACGGCCACGGCCAGGGTCAGGCGCTGGTGGGCCAGCACCCAGTCCAGCTTGCCTTCATACCAGCGCAGCAGGGCCGGGAAAAAGGTCTCCTCCCCTTCCCTGTGCCGTTCCGGCCGCAGCATGACCGCGCAGAGCATGGGCGTCAGGGACAGGGAGATGACGGCCGAGATGAGGATGGTCACGGCCAGCGTGACCGCGAATTCGCGGAACAGGCGCCCGGCCACGTCGCCCATGAACAGCAGGGGGATGAGCACGGCCACCAGCGACAGGGTCAGGGAGATGATGGTGAAGCCGATCTGCCCGGCCCCCACGAGGGCCGCCTGCAGGGGCTTGTAGCCGTTCTCCAGGTAGCGGCTGATGTTCTCGATGACCACGATGGCGTCGTCCACCACGAAGCCGGAAGCGATGACCAGGGCCATGAGGGTCAGGTTGTTGAGCGAGAAGCCCGCCAGATACATGACGCCCAGCGAACCCACCAGCGACAGGGGCACGGCCAGGGCCGGGATGATGGTGGCCTGCACGTTGCGCAGGAAGATCCAGATGACCGCGATGACCAGGGCCACGGCCAGCACCAGTTCCAGCTGCACGTCATGCACCGTGGCCCGGATGGTGGTGGTGCGGTCCGTCACCACCTGCACCCGCACATGCCCGGGCAGGGCCTGCTGCAGCTGCGGCAGCAGGCGGGTGATGCTGTCGGCCACGGTGATGACGTTGGCGCCGGGCTGGCGCTGGATGGAAAGCACGATGGCCGGGCGGAAGCCCTGCTGCCCGTCGGCCACCCAGGCGGCCAGGCGGGCATTCTCCGCGCCCTCCTCCACGGTGGCCACATCCTCCAGGCGCAGGGGCGCGCCGTCCTTGTAGCCGATGATGGTGCGCGCGTATTCCTCGGCCGAGGCCAGCTGGTCGTTGGCGTCGATGGTGCTGGTGCGCTGGGGGCCGTCGAAGCTGCCCTTGGCGTCGTTGACGTTGGCCGAGGCGATGGCCGAGCGCACGTCGGCCAGGGTCAGCCCGGCCGAGGCCAGGGCCGAGGGGTTGACCTGCACCCGCACCGCGGGCCGCTGCCCGCCCGACAGGGTCACCAGGCCCACGCCGGTTATCTGCGATATCTTCTGCGCCAGCCGGGTGTCCACCAGGTCTTCCAGGCGGGTCAGGGGCATGGCGTCGCTGTAGACCGCCAGGGTCATGATGGCCGGGTCCGCCGGATTGACCTTGTTGTAGACCGGCGGGTTGGGCAGATCGGAGGGCAGCAGGTTGTCCGCCGCGTTGATGGCGGCCTGCACCTCCTGCTCGGCCACGTCCAGGGGCACGGAAAGGTCGAACTGCAGGGTGATGACCGAGGCCCCGGCCGAGGACAGGGAGGTCATCTGCACAAGGCCCGACATGGTGCCCAGCTGCCGTTCCAGCGGCGAGGTGACCACCGCGGCCATGACCTCGGACGAGGCCCCGGGATACAGGGTCTGCACCTGGATGGTGGGGTAGTCGATCTGCGGCAGGGCCGCCATGGGCAGATAATGATAGGCCAGCAGCCCGGAAAGGAGCAGGGCCACCATCAGCAGCGAGGTGGCGATGGGCCGGAGGATGAAGATGCGGGAAATGTTCATGGAGCTGCTCGTCTGTCTTCTGGAACCGGGGGCGGAGCTGTCAGCGGAAAACGGCGGGCCCCCGCCCTGCGGAGGAGCGGGAAGCCGGGAAAGGAAGGGATGGGGCCTGCGCCCGCTGTCCTGGAGGGACGGGGACACGGGCCGTCAGTGCCGCCCCTTGCGGGGGCTCCGCAACGCAAGGGACGCCCCCTGTCCACGGCACCGGTCGCCCACCGCGCGCCCCCTTTGCCGGGGAGCGGGTCCCCCGGGCAGAGCACGCCGGAGAAGGGACAGGGCCCCAGGGGAACGCCTTGCGCGTCCGCGCCGCCGGAAGGCGGCCGCAGGCCGTGCCCGCCGGCCGCAGCGCCACGGGCATCGGGGCAGTACCGGAGGCTCCCCTTCCCTCTCCGGGGATCACTCCCCGCTCCCGGTGTCGGGCACGGTCACGCGCGGGGTCTCCATGCTGGCCGTCACGCGCACGCGCAGGCCGTCACGCAGACGGTCCACCCCGTCCACCACCACGACCTCGCCCGCGGCAAGGCCCTTGTCGATGACGGTCAGGCTGTCGGTACGCACGCCGGGCGTCACCTCGCGCAGGCGGACGGTATCCTTGTCCACCACATAGACGTAGGAGCCGCGGCTGCCCAGCTGCACCGCGGCGGTGGGCACCGTGACGGCCCCGGGCAGGACCGTGACCAGCAGGCGGGCATTGACGAACTGGTTGGGGAAGAGGGTGTGGTCCTCGTTGGCGAATTCCGCCTTGAGCTTCACCGTGCCCGTGGCGGTGTCGATCTGGTTGTCCATGCTCAGCAAAAAGCCCTGGGCCAGCAGGGCCCGCTGCTCGCGGTCCCAGGCCTGGACCAGCAGGCGGCCGCCGTTCTTGCGGGCCTCGCGCCAGTACTGCGCCACCAGGGGCACACGGCTTTCCGGCAGGGTGAAGACCACATAGGAAGGCGTCAGCAGGGTGATGCGCACCAGGCCCTCGGTATCGGAGGCGCGCACCATGTTGCCCTCGTCCACCTTGCGCAGGCCCAGCACGCCGTCGGCCGGGGCCGTGATGCGGCTGTACTGCAACTGCAGGGCCGCGGAATCCACGGCGGCCCTGTCGGACTGCACCGTGCCCTCGTACTGGCGCACCAGGGCGCGCTGGTTGTCGTATTCCTGCCGGGCGATATGGCCGCCGCTCACCAGCTTCTCATAGCGGCCCAGGTCGCGGCGGGCGTTCTCCAGCTGGGCCGTGTCGCGGGCCAGGGCACCGCGGGCCTCGCCCAGGGCGGCCTCGAAGGGCCGGGGGTCGATCTCGGCCAGCAGGTCGCCCTTGCGGACGAACTGTCCTTCCGTGAAATGCAGGCGCTGCAGATGCCCGTCCACCCGGCTGGTCACCAGCACGTCGCTGGACGGTTCCACCGTGCCCAGCCCGTTGAGGAAATGGGGCATGTCCTGCGCCAGGGCCGTGGCCACGCGCACCGGCGGCGTGTCCTGCGGCATGCCGCGCTGCCTGCCGGGCTCGAAAAATCCCCGCCAGAGCAGCGCGCAGCCCAGCAGCAGGGCCAGTACGGCCAGCAGGCGGCCCTTGCTCATGCTGATCTTCACACATGTTCTCCATCACTGTCCGGCACGAAACGCACCTCGAACAGTGTCTCGTTTTCTCCGCTGTGCCGGTAGCTCACCGACCAGCCCAGATGCTCGCAGGCGCGACGCACCAGCGACAGGCCCAGACCGCTGCCGCCCGGCGTGGCGTCCCCCCGGACACGGGCACGCACCCCGCGGGCAAAGATGTCCATATCCTCGGGGATGCGCCCCGCATTGCACACCTGGAGCGCATGTCCGTCCAGGTGCACGGCAACGCGGCCATTTTCCGAGTAAAGCCGGGCATTGTCCAGCAGATTCTTGACGACGATACCCGCCAGGGCGGGCTGTGCCTGCACTTCCCGGCTTTCGGGAAGGTCCAGCGAAAAGCAGTCCTGCCCCTGGGCCGTCTCGCGCACCAGCAGGGCCAGATCCACGGGCTCGAGCTCGATGTTCTCGGGGCGGCGGGCCAGCAGCAGAAGCACGCCCACCGTAGCGGACATGTCGTGCACCGTGCGTTGCAGGCGCTCCACCGTGGGCGCGCAGCGTTCGGCGCCGGGCAGGCGCTCCAGCTGCAGTTCCAGCACCTCCAGCCCGCCCTGCATGACGGTCAGGGGGGTGCGCAGCTCGTGGCTCACATCACCGGTGAAGAAGCTTTCGCGCTGGACGAAACGGCGCAGGGCCTCCTCGCGGCTGGCGATGGCCCGGGCCAGCACGCCCACCTCGTCATTGAGGGCCACCTGCGGCAACGGAGGCAGGCCGGGATAGTCGTCACCGGCACGGGGCACAGAGCCGCGGGACACGGTGCGGGTCAGCGCGGTCAGCTGCCCCGTGAGCCGCCGGCTGAGCAGGAAGGCCAGCAGGGCCGCCACGGCCAGGCCCAGGCCCGCGCACAGGCCCAGCACCCGGGTCAGCTGGGCCTTGATGGTCACCAGCAGGCCCGTGTGCCCGCTCAGGGCGTAGCGCACGCCCTTGTGCTCCTCAAGGAAGACGAAATTCTCCATGCGGTCGAAGAAATGCAGACCGGGGTCCAGCGTGCGCCATTCCTGGGGGATCTGCTTGCCCACCCGGAACTGCAGATCCATGAGGCCCGCCAGATCGGCCCCGTAGACCAGATTGTTGTGCCGTCCCCTGTCCTCGGCGCGGCGCGAGCGCTCCTCGGCCTCGATGAGGGCATTCATGACCGGACGCGCGTACCAGTCCACCAGATGGGTGCCCAGCCTGTCATAGGAGAGCAGGCCCACCATGCCCATGGTCAGGCCGAGGCCGGCGGCCAGCAGCATGAACGCGACCAGCAGCCGCCGCCGGATGGACGAGCCGCCGCTCACGCCTCCGGCTCCTCTTCACGGCCAAGGCGGTAGCCCACATGGGAGATGGTGTGCAGCACGGGGCTGCCGAAAGGCTTGTCCAGATGCTGGCGCAGTTCGTGGATGTGCGTCCGCAGGGCACTGCCGCCGGGCAGGTCGTCGCCCCAGAGGCGGCGCTCCAGCTCCTCGCGACGGACCAGGGCGGGAGCCCGGCGCGCCAGCTCGCACAGGATGCGGAAGCCCGTGGGGCTCACCCTGACCTCGCGGCCCTGCCGCGTGACCCGGTGCCCGGCCACGTCGATGCAGACATCGTCCACCCGCAGCTCGCCGCCCTGGGCGTTCTCCTGCGCGCGGCCCCGCCGCAGCAGGGCCCGGATGCGGGCCTCCAGCTCGCGCAGGGCAAAGGGCTTGACCAGATAGTCGTCGGCCCCGGCGTCCAGGCCCAGCACGCGGTCGGCCACGGTATCGCGGGCCGTCAGCATGATGACCGGCACCTGCACGCCGTGTTCCCCGCGCAGGGCGCGGCACAGGCTGATGCCGTCCAGGCCGGGGAGCATGATGTCCAGCACCACCAGGTCGAACTGTCCGGACGCCGCCATCTCGAGGCCCGTACGGCCGTTGCGGGCGCAATCCAGTTCATAGCCCAGGGGCTCCAGATAGGCGTACAGGTTGGCGAGGATGTCCTCGTTATCTTCCACCAGCAGGACAGAGACAGGCACCATGCGCACCTCCGCAAAAAAGGACGGGGCGCCGTGCGCCCCCTGAAGGATGGAAAAACCGGCGGACGGACCGCCGTCAAAAAGGCCCCGCAGGGCCGGAACATCACGGGATGATGGCCAGCGCGTCCACCTCCACCTCATTGGGATGCTTGGAGCTCCAGTCCACATGCCCCACCAGGCGCACCTTGTCCTGCGGGGTGACCGTCAGGTGCCCGAAGGTCTCGTGTTCTATCTCCACCACCACGCGGCCGCTCCCGTCCTCAAAAAGATAACGGTTCTTTCCCTTGACGCCGATCTCTGCATATTTAATAAGAAAGGATCTGTAATTCATATTTCTCCTTCTGTTCTGTAAATCTGATTTTCTGTTCTTCTGGCTCTTAAGCCCTCCGGTATCTGCGGAGCACTGGAAGGAGCTCCCGCAGGACCTCCAGACAGTAATCCACCTCGTCCTCCGTGTTGAACACGCCAAAGGAAAAACGCAGGGTGGAAT
>OLFV01001185.1_pt1 | contig 26527 bp, 14 predicted proteins | sample 1605551 | NCBI WGS metagenome assembly OLFV01 (sample SAMEA3888922, study PRJEB22519) | human gut metagenome | biome: human gut; feature: human-associated habitat; material: faeces | place: Denmark | collected 2011 | reverse complement strand
CAGTCGCATGGGCGACGCGCGCGCATACGAAGGCAAGTTCAATTACCGCCGCGAGGCGCTGGCGGCGGCGGGCAAGAGCTCGTGCAAGGCAAACGCCGCCGTCGCGCGCGAGCTCGCCTGCTGGGTCTGGGAGATCGGGCGCCGGGCGGAGGGGACCCTCAGCTGACCCCGTCGGACAACAAGCCTCCCGCCGGGAGGGCCCGCGCCTCGACGCATCGCCGGCGCGCGTTCACGAACCCTTTTTGGGCAGCCCAAGGGCCGCGCCCGTGAACAAGACTGGTTTCGGACGAGCGCGCCGGACGGAGAATCGAAATGCGGTGGGGTGCGCGGACATACCGGGCTGACCGCCGGCAGCACGCCCGCAAGAGCCCGCGGATATTAGCTTGCCAGGCAAGCGTCGACTAAACGTGCAGCGTGCGCGGGCCCTCCCGACGGGAAACGAAAAAGCCCGGTTTAAAACCGGGCTCGAACAAACACGCCTATTGACAATGGCTTTCTCATATTAAAGGGCCGGTTGCAGCCGGCCCTTTAGACATTAGCACCTGCGTTGCCCGCGCTTCCAAAGTTGACCGACTGAGGAGCGGGTTCCGCGGCACAACCTGATTTTACCCAGTGGGGCGGCTCTTTTGCAGCCGTCCCACTGTTTATTTAGATCTACCACGACGGACAGCTCGCACTACTGCGTACTGTCCCGTACCGCTCCCCTACTTCCCAAAGATCGCGCCGAACAGGCCCTTGCGCTTGGGCTTCTCCTCTCGGTAGGAACCCTCGGCTGCGGCTGCAACCTGGCGCGGTTGTTCGCCGCCTCCGCGGCGTACGACTGGTATAGGAAGGGCGATTTAACGTATTTGACCTCGATGGGCGTGGCGTGCACGGTGCTTTCGCTCGACAGCATCACGTTGGGATTGAGCGGTGCCACCACATGCGTCTCGCGCTTGTCGCTAAACACCACCGCCGCCGCGCGACCCGTCTGGCCGTTCACGGCGATGCGCACTTGCTCGCCGTCGCGGCTGTCCGTCGCCGGGCGATCGACAAAGTAGACCGGTACCATCACCAGACCGTCCTTGTGCTTGCGAGCCTTGCGCGCCCAGGCGCGGATGCTCTTTTTATTGAGCCCCAGGATCGCCTCGGCATCGTTGCTGGCAATATCGAGCGCCAGCTTATCAATGACCACCTGGTCCTTGGTGGACGCATCGACGGAAACAACGCGAAAGTCACCTTCCTGCATAGCGGGATCGAACGGCCCAACCTTGCCAAAGTCCCACGGCTCCAAAATGCCCATAAGACGAACGTCCAGGTAGCTTGCCCGCGGATACACCCAGTCGAGCACCTCGTAGTACACCAGGGTCTCCTTGCTCAGCCCCTTGCCCGGGAAGGACGCCATCATGCGCAGGTCCGCCAACGCCATGGGGAAATAGAAGAGCATCATGTCGTTTTGGATCGCGTCCTCTACATCGTGCCCGGCAAAGGCATCGGGATACTGGCACACCAGCTGCAGCGCGTTGGCACGCGCCTGCTGCGGCGAAATTTCACAGGGAATACCCTGCTCGGGTACATACTCCGCACCAACGCCCATGGTCAGGCGCTTGCTAAAGGTACCGGGCTTGAGCAGGTCGGCAACGCCGATCTTATTGCCGCATGACGGGCACTCAAACACGCGCTGAGTCGATGACCCCTCAAAGGATGCACCGCAGAAGGGGCACGGGATGCTCACGTGCGTGGCATCTTGGAACTCTTGCGCCGTGCCACGGTCCTCCCACAGCAGATGCTCCAGAACCGACTGATTGCGCCAGTGCGAATTAAAGAAATACCAGTCCGGGTCTACCGGGCGCTCAAGCTGCGAGACGTGCGTGAGTTTGAGCAGCCCGTCAACCACCGTCAGCGGCGTATGACGGATACCCAGGACGCTCTTGGGCTCCCCCGCATCAGCCTGCCACGGAACGACCGTGCCGCAATAGGCGCACTCAAAGCTGCGTTCAGCCTGGTGCGAGTACATAGGGCCGCCGCAGTTTTGGCATTTAATGGCAAACATCTCGTCCATGGATACGTCCTCCTTTGCACAGGGGCTGTCGACATTAAGTATGTCGGGCAGGCAGGCACATGCCCATACCCATGTGGCCCAAAATGGAGCACCCGGTCGGACGGGAAGGCGCACTCGTTAGCGCGGGCAGACCATTGCTGCATTTTCTGAGCATCGGCACACGTTGCGTCTGTGCGAGCTACACTATCCCCTTAAACATGATTGTGAGGACGATCGTTATGCTATTTGTAAATCGGCTGGTACATACGCTTGTTCCCGGCAGCGAAAGCGAGCCGGTCGATACCTCCTGCCGCACCAACGCGGGTTTTGCCGCAAGCCTCATCTGCATCGGCCTCAACATCACGCTGTGCCTGGCCAAGGGCATAGCCGGTCTGCTCGCGGGCTCCGTCTCGCTTATCGCCGATGCCTTCAACAACCTTTCCGACGCCTCGAGCAACATCGTGAGCCTGCTCGGGTTCCGCCTTGCCAGCCGCCCGGCCGACGAAGGCCACCCCTACGGTCACGGCCGCTACGAGTACCTCGCCGGCTTGGTTGTCGCCGTCCTCGTTTGCGCCGTTGGCATCAACCTGATCCTGGAGTCGGCCACCAAGATCATCAAGCCCTCCCCCACCGCGTATTCGGTGCTCTCCATGGCAGCCCTTGTCCTGTCCATGCTTGTCAAGTTTTGGATGGCGGCGTTCAACCGCTCGTTGGGCGACCGCATCGACTCGGAGACGCTCATCGCCACGGCGCAGGACTCCAAGAATGACGTCATCACCTCGGGCTCGGTCTTAGCGGCAGCGCTTATTTCGCAAACGACCGGCTTTGACCTCGATGGCTGGGCGGGCCTGGGCGTGGGCATCTTCATCTGCATCAGCGGCATGGGCCTGGTGCGCGACGCCATCAGCCCGCTGTTGGGGCAAGCGCCCGACCCCAAGCTCGTCCAGGCAATCCGCGACAAGATCATGTCGTATCCGCAGGTCCTAGGCACGCACGACCTGATGGTGCACGACTACGGCCCCGGCCGCCAGTTTGCCAGCGCACACGTGGAAATGCCCGGCGGGGGCGATGCCTTTGAGCACCACGAGATTCTGGACACCATCGAACACGACATCAAGCATCAGATGGGCATCGACATCACGCTACACTGCGACCCCATCGCCACCACCGGCGACGACCTGCGTGGCTGGGTCAAGCGCGGCATAGCGCAAATCGATCCCACGCTCTCCATCCATGACCTGCACGAGCACGGCGGGTTCGTTTCGTTTGACCTGGTGCGTCCCGACGGCTTTGACATATCCGACGAGGAGCTGCTGGAGCTCGTCACGCGCATCGTGCACGAGCGCCGGCCCGATGTCTCGTGCGTCGTCACATTTGACTCGGGCTTCAGCTCGCCCGAGCGTCCAGCCGAGCAGCTGTAATCGACAACAAAACGGGACGCAGGACCGCCGACCAACGCGCCTATGCGCCCGGTCACGCGATCCTGCGCCCCGTTTTTGTTTGCACCGCTAAGGCTCTAGCCGCTCGACCGCTAGTTCCCCTGCGCGCCCGAAATGCCATTTTGCAGGGCGTCCCAGGCGTTCGTTGCCATATCGCCCAGGTTCTGTGCGGTATCGCCGAGATTCTGAGCCGTGTCGCCCAGCTCTTGGGCCTTATCCCCCAGCTCCTGCGCCTTGTTGCTCAGGTCCTCCAGCGTGTTGGAGCTCGAGCTGTCCGCGCCGCCCTGGTCGCCGGACGCATTACCCGACGAGCTGCCCTTGCGCGTGAGCTGAATCTCGAGGTTACCGTTGTCGTTATAGTAGGCAGACGTCACGACCCAATTGGCATCGACAACGGGCGTCGAGCCGTCGTCGGTCAGAATCACGGCATTCGAAAGATCGGCCCCGCGCGACTTGAGGAGCTTCTTGGCGTTGGACCAGTACTGACCCGGGATATCGCTCAGGTCGACAGTGCCGGACTGGGTAGTCTCGGTCTGCTCGGCTGTGGTATCAGTCGTGGCGCCCCGCTTGTTGAGCATGCCCGACACGATGGCAAACACAACCGACAGGGCAAAGAAGATCGCCAGCACGATCAGGATTTTCTTGATCACGCTCGACGAACGCGAAGGCTTCTTCTCCTCGTCCTCGCCATACTGAGGGATGGACTTGGGATACTCACGATACGGCTCGCGCGCATACCGGTCACGCGACTCGTAGCGCGGCTGTGCCGTGCGCGGCATATATGTCGTCTGCTGAGGTTGTGGAATGGGATTTTGCAGCAGGTCATCATAAGGGTCTACCGCCGCGTTGCCGTAGGGGTTCTGCGATGAGACACCATGCGGGTCCTGCGCTGCGTTTCCGTAATTCACAACGCGCGTGGGATCGGCCGACACCTGCGTCGTATCGGGGGCAGCGTAGCCGGGATTCGGCACGACGCGGGTCTCATCGGCGCCATTGCCCGTCCGCGGGGAGCCGTAGCTACCCATTACGGTCGTCTTATCCTGGTCCATGCAACGATTCCTTTCCGTCGCCCGTAAGCATCAAGTTATCCATGCATTCTACCCGCGCAAAAGCCTATGATGGGCAAAGCCCGCCGGTATCTACAAGACATGCGCGGCCGACGGTCACAAGCGAATCGAGGATACGTCATGGCAAAAAGCAAGCTCATCAAAGACACAACGCGCGCCGAACGCGAGGAGATCATTAAGCTGGCGCTCGCTGGCTGCGGCAACGGCAGTTGCGACAACTGCGGCAGTTGCAGCTTGGGAGCCGGCGATCCATATGGCACCTACCAGCCCTACATTGACGGCGAGATGGAAATCGCCGATATCAACATGATGGTCGCCGAGCGCAACGCCAAACTCTTCGGCCTCCAGCGCGGCTAACGACCCCTTGGGGACGGAGGAAAAAGTCCCCGGTGGCGCTGCGTTTTGCGTCACCGGGGACTGTTCAATTTATCCCTCGCGGTCCACCTTACTCGTTGGGCACGTATGTGGCCCTGGCTCGTTCGGGCGTTACATCCTGACCGCAGGAATAGCTCGAGTCGAAGGCATGTGCAACCAAGTCGTGCGTATCCCATGCCATGCAGTCAAACTCGCCAGTATCGAGGACGATGATATAGCCCTTGCCGTCGTAGTAGAAATGATCCTCGGTGTAGTTATCGTCATCGTCGATGTTGTCTTCGGACACGGAGTCTATATCCGGCTTTGCCGTCTTGATTGCCTGCTTGGCCTCGCTCTTGAGGGTGTCAAACGAAAGCCCATGCTGCGCAAGCGAGTCCTCGAGCGAAACCTGCTCACCTGTCTTGAGGTTGTAGAACGCCGACCTCGTCTTCTGCACCGATCGATACGGAGGCTGATAACTGCTGGTGAACGTACGCACGCAAGCGATATCGCCATCGATCGAGACGATCTCGGCGGTGTACATCATGGTCACGCGGCTGTCCTCGTCGTCCATCGAGGCCTGCTTGCTCGCGTCGAGCGTATCCGCGACGAGCTGGACCATATCCTTGTTAAACTTGGCGACACCCACGCCCTGGCCCTTCACCTGGGGATAGGTCCACGTAGCCGTGATCTGACACGTGTCATCGGGGGACGGATCCAGCGGGCCCTCGCCAACTGCAGCCGTAAAGTCAACATCCTGCGTGGCAGAGACGGCCTCGTAGCTCGCCTGCGCATCGTCGCCGGCATCCTTCGACTTCAGCTGCTCCAGCGTCGTGGCGACCGAGGCGATGGTGCTGGCTACGCTCTCTTCGGTGCTGGTAAGCACGGCGCTCAGCTCGGACACTTCAATGGTGCCGGCAATCTTCGAATCGCTTATCGGTGCCGGACCGGCAACGGCGCCAAACGCCTTACCATCGTAGGCATCGAATTCGCACTCATAGCCATCACGAGATTCGTCCATCCCGACTGGAACCTCTTTGACGTTGATCTTCTCCCCGTCATGCAAATATCGCCTGAACCCATAGGTGCCATCGCAATCGTATACACGGAGCGAAACGCCAACGCACATAACGTCAACCCAGATATCGGGCTCATATACTTTCTCGATTTTGCCGTCGCGGTATGCCCAAACTTCGGCCTTAGCGGCGGTGGCGCCATTAGCGTTGAAGAGCGGCTCATCAGAATACTCAATCAGGAGTTCGTCCTGACCATCCCCGTCAAAATCGACGAGTTTAGCGAAAGCAACGCCCTGGGCTCCATACGTAGATTGAGCAACCTCGACAGCCTCACCCTCGCCGTACTTTTTCTGATACTCGAGAATCTTATCGGTGAACAGCTCGTTTGCCGTCTTGACCGCTGCCTTGGCAGAAGCCTTGGCCTCTTTCTTGGACTGCGTGAGCTCAACGTTCTTAGGGGCGTCCGAACCCTCCTTGGCGTAGTCGACCTTCATGGTGGTCGTGCTCTTCTTTTTGCCCTTGCCCGAGGTAATGGTCATCTGGTACTTCTGGTCGGGCAGCTCGCCAAAGTCCTCCATAGCAAAGCCGTCCTCGCCATCGACCTTGATGGTGTAGCTCTTGCCCTTGCCGGACACCGGCGCCAGCTCGACAGTATAGCTCTTGAGCTTTTTACCCTTGCTGTTCTTGGGCAGCACTTTAGTCTCGCACGCGCAGACAACGTAGCCCTTGCCGCCCGAAGTCACCTCGGACGACGAGCCGATACGCGGCACGACGACGATTGCCGCTACGATGGCGACAACGGCAACACCGCCGATAACGGCAGCGACGATACGGCCCCTGTGCTTGGGTTTCTTGGGCTGCAGCGTCGGAACAAACGGTTGAGCGGTCTCGGCTGACTCGGTCATGGGTTCCTCATAACGAGGCTGCGCCGCCATATGAGCCGAGACACCCTGAGGAGCTTGCTGTCCCGCAGGGGCGGACGCCGGCGCGTCCTCCACCGGAAACGCCACAGGCTCCGCCTGATCCTCAACGCCGCCCACGCGAGCGCCGCAACTCGTGCAAAACATGGAGTCATCGGGTATCTGGGCCCCGCACTTGGTGCAATACATCGCATCTCCCGTCTCTCATCGCAGCCGCAATGCGCCCGCGCAGTTCTTCCAACTACACCGTACGAGAGAAATCCACATTCTTGTTGCGCAACATTGCCGCCGCAAAAAATGATCCCTTGGGGACGGAGGAAAAAGCCCCGCCGGGCCTTGGTAGGCGCGGCGGGGCGGGCAAGCGGCTATGAGCAGCAGGCTTAGAACAGGCCGGTGATGTTGCCGTCGTTGTCGACGTCAATGTTCTCGGCCGCGGGAACCTTGGGCAGGCCAGGCATGGTCAGAACGCTGCCGGTCAGTGCGACCACAAAGTGGGCACCGGCGGAAACCTTGAGCTCGCGCACGGTGATGCGGAAGCCCTCGGGAGCGCCCAGCGCCTTGGCGTTGTCGCTAAAGCTGTACTGCGTCTTGGCCACGCACACCGGCAGGTTGCCAAAGCCGTTCTCACGCAGCTCGGCGAGCTGGCGCTTGGCAGCCGGCGTAAAGTCGACACCGTCGGCGCGGTAGATCTTGGTGGCAACGGCCTCGAGGGCGTCGGCCACATCGGCACCGTCCTCGTAGGCAAACTTGAGCTCGCTCGGCTGCTCGATCAGGCGCATGACCTCATCGGCCAGGTCGAGCGCGCCCTCGCCGCCCTTAGCCCAAACCTCGGACAGCTTAACGTTGACACCGAGCTTCTGGCACTCGGACTCGATGAGCTCGAGCTCGGCCTCAGTGTCCGTCGGGAAGCGGTTGATGGCGACCACGCAGGGCAGACCGTAAACATTCTGAATGTTGTCGACGTGGCGCAGCAGGTTGGGCATGCCAGCCTTGAGGGCCTCGAGATTCTCCTCGTTGAGGTCGGCCTTGGCGACACCGCCGTTGTACTTAAGCGCGCGGGCAGTGGCGACAATCACGACAGCGCTGGGGCGAACGCCCGTCATGCGGCACTTGATGTCGAGGAGCTTCTCGGCACCCAGGTCGGCGCCAAAACCGGCCTCGGTAATCGCGACATCGCCAAAACGCATGGCCATACGCGTGGCCATGATGGAGTTGCAGCCGTGGGCGATATTGGCGAAGGGACCGCCGTGGACAAACGCAGGCGTGCCCTCGAGTGTCTGAACTAGGTTGGGTTTGAGCGCGTCCTTGAGCAGGGCCGCCATGGCACCCTGAGCCTTAAGGTCACGGGCACGGACGGGCTCGCCGGCAAAGCTGTAGCCGACAACAATCTCGCCCAGGCGCTCCTTGAGGTCATTGATGCTCGTGGACAGGCACAGGATTGCCATGACCTCGGAGGCAACAGTGATGTCGAAGCCATCCTCGCGCGGCACTCCCTGGGCCTTGCCGCCAATGCCGTCGATAACATGGCGCAGCTGACGGTCGTTCATGTCGACAACGCGCTTCCAGGTGATGCGCTTAACGTCGATACCGAGCTGGTTGCCCTGCTGAATATGGTTGTCGAGCATGGCTGCCAGCAGGTTGTTGGCGGCACCGATGGCATGGAAGTCGCCGGTAAAGTGCAGGTTGATGTCCTCCATGGGGATGACCTGGGCCCAACCGCCACCGGCGGCACCGCCCTTCACGCCAAACACGGGGCCGAGCGAAGGCTCGCGCAGGGCCACGGCGCTCTTGACGCCGCGACGACGCAGGCCATCGGCCAGACCGATGGTCGTGGTGGTCTTACCCTCGCCCGCGGGCGTGGGGTTGATGGCGGTCACGAGGACGAGCTTGGCCTGGTGATCAGTTGGCTCATTGAGCAGAGAGTAGTCGACCTTAGCCTTGTCGAAGCCGTACGGAATCAGGTGCTTTACGTCGACACCGGCGTTCTTGGCCACCTCGGTAATGGGCAGCGGTGTGACGGAACGTGCGATTTCGATGTCAGTAGGCATGGACGGTCCTTTCGTTACCGGATGAGAAAAAGACCAATTCAGCATAGCACGGGCGTGCAATAGTAAAGCACCCGCAACCGACAAACGGCGATATGTTTATCCAATGCTCAGCGATAGCCTACAAACCCGTCCTAAACGGCCGGCTCAATTCCTAAGTGCTCAAAGGTGCGAAGCGTTGCCTGGCGGCCCTGGGGCGTGCGAATCATCAAGCCGCACTGCAGCAGATAAGGCTCATAGACATCCTCGAGCGTTCCCGGGTCCTCGCCCACCGCGCTGGCAAGCGTCGTCAGGCCCACGGCACGGCCGGAGAACGTCTTGGCAAGCGTCTCCAAGATACGAATGTCCATCCAGTCCAGGCCGAGCTCGTCAATCTCGAAGAACTCGAGTGCCTGACGGCAGATATCGAGCTCGATGGGGCCGTCGCCGCGCACCTGCGCATAGTCGCGCACACGTTTGAGCAGACGGTTGGCCAAGCGCGGCGTGCCACGCGAGCGCGAGCCGATCTCGAGTGCGCTGGGATGGTCGATCGTCACACCCAGAATGGTCGCCGAGCGTGTCACAATCTGGGCGAGCTCCTCAACGGTGTAGTAATCCAGGCGATATGAAATGCCAAAGCGGTCGCGCAACGGGCCGGTCAACATACCCGAGCGAGTCGTTGCCGCCACCAGCGTGAACTTGGGGATATCCAGGCGAATCGAGCGCGCAGCCGGACCCTTGCCGATCACGATATCGAGCGCAAAGTCCTCCATCGCGGGATACAGGACTTCCTCGACCGAACGGTTCAGACGGTGAATCTCGTCGATAAACAGCACATCACCCGGCTGCAGGTTGGTAAGGATGGCAGCCAGGTCGCCGGTACGCGCGATGGCGGGACCACTCGTGGTCTTGATCTGTGCGCCCAGCTCGTTGGCGATAACCGTAGCCAGCGTGGTCTTGCCCAGACCCGGAGGGCCCGAGAAGATCACGTGGTCGAGCGTCTCGCCGCGGCTCTGCGCGGCCTCGATCAGCACGCGCAGGCTCTGCTTGATATGCTCCTGGCCGCAGTAGTCATCCAGGCGCTGGGGGCGCAGGGTACGGTCGACATCGAGGTCCTCGGGCGTCAGCTCCGAGCCCACCATGCGCTCGCCATGCGCCATGGATGCCGCCGGCGAGTTGCCGGGCGTCGCCCACAGGTCCTGAGAATCATCGGCTTCCCACATCACGCATCCATTCCGAGTCGCTTAAGCGCCGCGCCGAGCAGATCCTCGACACGCATATTCTGCCCATCATACCCGCTCAGGGCAACATCGGTCTCCTGCGGGCTAAAGCCCATGGAAAGGAGCGCCGCACGGGCGTCATCGATCGCCGAGGGAGCGGCGGCGGGGACCGGCATCGCAACCTGGCCGGGAATCACGTCGACCGGCACAAAGCCCTTGTCCTTGGCAAAGGTGCTCTTGAGCTCCAGAATCAGACGCTGCGCTGTCTTTTTGCCCACACCGGGAACCTTGGCCATACCCTTGTCGTCCTCGGCCATTACCAGGGAATACAGCTGGCCCACGGTATAGGTGGAGAGCACGGCAAGCGCCAGGCGCGGGCCAACGCCCGACACGGACACGAGCCGGTCAAACATCGTGCGCTCGTCCTTGGAGGCAAAACCAAAGAGCGTCATGGCGTCCTCACGCACCTGCATGCGCGTGTAGAGGCGAACCTCGCCGCCGGGTGTAGGCAGCGTGGCGGCAGTGCTGCCCGAAATACCGAGCTCAAAGCCCACACCCGACACATCGACGACGGCCGAGCTCATCGTGGCCTCGACAAGCGTTCCATGGAGCTGGGAAATCATCAGTATCCGGTTCCTCTCTGTTGATAGAACTCGCCACCGGTAAGCGCTCGGGTGCGGCTGAGGTTTACGTGGCAGATGGCGCAAGCCAGGGCATCGGCGGCGTGGTCGGGATGCGGGTCGTGATCGAGCTGTGTGAGCGTGCGTACCATGTAGGCGACCTGCCGCTTGTCCGCGGCGCCGGTGCCCACCACAGCCTGTTTGATCTGCATGGGCGTGTATTCGCCAATCTCGAGCGCGCATTCCGAAAGCGCCACGAGTGCAGCACCGCGGGCATGCGCCGTGGGGATGGCCGAGCGAACGTTGGCGCCAAAGTAAATACTCTCGATAGCAGCGGTATCGGGTCGATAACGCTCCACGACACCCTTGAGGTCGCGGGCGATATGCGACAGGCGCACCGCGAGCGGACTGCCCGCGCTGGTCTCGATACAACCGTAGGCACGGCAGCGAACCTCGCCGCGCCGCTCCTCGATAATCCCCCAACCCGTATGGGCCAAACCGGGGTCGATACCCAAAATAACCAAGCCGACCTCCCCTCGCCACTAGCTCGGCGCGAGACAAGGCCCCGCGCACTATTCACGAACGTCTGTTCTAGAATAACACAACAGGGCCGAGGTGCTTAGTTGAAGTATCGGGGTTGGGAGCGAATCCCATCCCATAGTTAGTTTTGGCTAAAGAATGGGAACTGTCGGGGATCCATCGGCGGTTGCGGCATCGGCGTGCCCTGGGGCCCACCCTGCGGACCACCCTGGCCGCCCATCATCTTATCGATGGCGTCCTGGACCTCGCCCTCAAACTTCTTCATGCCCTCGTGCAGGCGGCGCTGGCCGTCCTCGGAGCGCAGCTCCTCCATCTGCTCGGGCGAAATACCCAACAGGTCACCCAGTATGCCCATCATCTCACCACGCATGCGCTCGCTTGTATCCTCGTCGGCAAAGCGGTTCACCTCGGCGCGCGCCAGCGCATCGACCGTCATGCGTTCCTTGCCGCTCAGTCCCAGGTCGGACCACGCGAGCATGTACGGCCAGGCGCGCTCGACAAACGAACGGGCCGAGACGATCGGCGCCGTCGGCAGCATGCGGCGGGCGGCCTCGCCCTGACGCACAAGCATCAGCAGCAGCGAGCAAGCCTCGGGCTTGCCGGCGGACATCGGGATGTCGTCGAAAGGTCGGTTGCGGTCCACGTGCGCCTCGAGCGTGCCATCGACCTCGCCCGGCTCGAGTCCACCGAGCAGCTGCGCCGCGCGATCGAGCATGTCGACCGGACCGTCGAGCGTCGAGAGCGCCCGCGCCAGTACGCGCTCCATGCAATCTTCCACCGCGTTGAGCGTCACGAGCTCTTGGGGCACCACAGCAGACGTACGGTTGCGCACACGCGCCACAAACTCAAGCGTCGACAGATACACATCGCCAAAGGGCGCGTAATCGCCCTGGTAGCCACCACAAAGTGCCGGTGCCGCCAACGCGTACTCGGTCTTGGAAAGCGGACTCAGAGCCATCGCGCCCAGCTCGAGCGCCGTGTCCTCCAACATGAGGCCCAACGTACGCGAGCGCAGACGCTCGGCATCGCCCGCCGACACATCGCGGTCGAGTACGCGCGCCGCATCCGGCGCATCGCGCTCAACCGTGCGAATATGCAGGCGCTCGGCAATCGCGCGAACGGCGGCGCAGCGGGCGGCCTCGGCCTCTTCCTGCGCCGGCGTAAAGATGCGGTTGCGGTCCAGCACCAGGCCGATCACGTTGCGCGAGCCCAATGCATCGACAGCCAGCGCCGCAAGCAAAGACGACGGCAGATCGCCCTCGAGCGCCACCACGGCGCGCGACGTACCATGGGCTCGGGCGTTATCGCGCACAGCGAGCACCAGCGCCTGCCACAACCACTCCTCGGAACGAAACTCGGGCAGCTCGTGGTCCTCCAAGGCATCGAGCATCACACCGCGCTGAATCTCCTGAACCAACAGGCTCTCCTCAAAGCACGGCGCTTGGGCCACCACGCGCCCGCAATCGTCGAGCACAAACGACCCGCCGGTATACACCGACTCGTCATAGGCACCGACCGGCGCCATGCAGGCAAACCATACGCTGCGCTTGGACGCAATCTTGCGATAGGCACCACTGCGAACGGCGGCAATGGCGGCCGTCTCGCGGTCGGTCATATCAAACGCGTTGAACTGGAAATAGGCGATGAGGTCGACGCCGGTCGGCAGCATCTCGAGCTCGCGGTCCAAGTCGAAGATCACGGCGATGCGCACGCCGTCCACGTCAAACACCGGCGGCGCCCAACGGGCATCGCCGTTCCCACCGCGCTGCAGGGCAATGCTCGAACGGGCCGGCACCACATGGCCGTCCTTGAGCATCATGTAGTCGAGCAGGGGCTGGCCCTCAAACGAAACTGCCGCGGGCACGATGCAAATCATATCGAGTTCTTGGATACGCTCGGCGACACCGGTCAAGCCGGCAAGTATGTCGTGCTCAAAGTCGGCAGCGCCCACCAGGCCGCCGGGCAGGGCTCCCATAAAGAGCGGAGCCGGCACGCACAGCACGCGCGCACCGCGCTCATGGGCCAGGCGCGCCTGGTCCTCGATGCGACCGCAGATACCCTCAATATCACCCAGGCGCATATCGATCTGTGCAAGTGCGAGCTTCATGGCTCAGCCCTTTCCGTCGTAAACCATCGTTGTCGCAGTAAAAGCGCCGGCCGCATGACGCAGTCGGCGCTTGCATGTGCATATGCTAGCTATGATACCCCGAGCGGGGGCGCGCTCCTAGAACGTCGCGGACCACAGCCCGTGCAGGTTGCAATAGGCATAGACGGTACCGGTCTTGGAACCGCCGGCAAAAAACGTCGCGGGCTTCATGCCGGGCTGGAGGTAATGGACCTCCAGACGACCTTCGGCCTCAAGGGCGATCCACTCGATGTAGTGCTCGGGCACCATAGGATGCTCGACCGAGCCCACACGCGCACGGATCACGTGACCGTCGCGCTCGCTCTCAACGACCGGCACGTGCTTTTCGTGCGCCGCGTCCTCGGTGTTCGCGGTCAGCTCCGTGCAGCCGGCAGGGGTTGCAACGTCGTTGCCAAGGGCGGCAATGAGCTTGCCGTCGGGGTCCTTAAAGAATTTCGCCATGATGTTCTCCTTTGCTGATGTGCCGATGTTCTCGATGGTTCTTATGCCCAAAGGCAGGCGAACCATCCACGGCATGGCAAATGAACACATAACGGGTGGGGACGATGGGACAGCGCGGGCTATCCGCCCCGGCGGCCCTACCCGAGCGGGTTAGCGCCCGTCGCCGCCGAGCAGCGCCAGAACATCCTCGCGGGTAAACAGCGCCGAGGAGATGCCGTCGCCGCCGAGCACGCTGTTGACCAGGTCACGCTTGGACTCCTGCATCTGCATAATGCGTTCCTCGATCGTGTCCTTGGCGATGAGCTTGTACACGGTCACGGTATGTTGCTGGCCAATACGGTGCGCGCGGTCGGTCGCCTGGTCCTGCGCGGCCACGTTCCACCACGGGTCGTAGTGAATGACCACGTCGGCCGCCGTCAGGTTGAGGCCCACGCCGCCCGCCTTGAGCGAGATCAGAAACACCGGAACCTCGCCCGCCTGGAACTGCGCGACCATCTTGGCGCGGCTTTCCTTGGACGATGCACCCGTGAGCTTAAGAAAGCCGATGTCCTCCTTGGCCAGGCGCTTGCCGATGATATCGAGCATGCCCGTGAACTGGCTGAACAGCAGAATGTGGTGCCCGCCGTCGAGCGCACCGTGCACGAGCTCCATGCAAGCGTCGAGCTTGGCGCTCCCCGCCTTGTAATCCTCGTAGTGCAGATGCGGGTCGCAGCAGATCTGGCGCAGCTTGGTGAGCTCGGCGAGCACCTTGAGCTTGTCCTTCTTAAACTCGGATGCCTCGCGGTGCTGCACCTGCTGGGCGATGCGGTCCTGGTTGGCCAGGTAGAGCTTGCGCTGCTCGCCGGTGAGTTGTGCCATGACGGTGTCCTCGATCTTCTCGGGCAGGTCGGCCACCACGTCTTCCTTTACGCGACGCAGCACAAACGGCGACACGAGCGCCTGCAGGCGAGCGGCACTATCGCCCTCGGCATGCTCTACGGGGCTCTCAAAGCGCTTGGCAAACGACTCGCGCGTCCCCAAAAGGCCCGGCATCAGAAAGTCGAAGATGCTCCACAGCTCGGACAGGCGGTTTTCGATGGGCGTGCCCGTCAGGGCAAAGCGCACGCCGGCCGGCAGGCGCTTGGCGGCGCGCGCTACCTGCGTGAGCGGGTTTTTAATGTACTGGGCCTCGTCGAGCACAACGCGGGCAAAGTCCTGCTCGGCATACTCGTCGATATCGCGGCGCATGAGGTCATACGATGTCACGACCACGTTATGCTCGTCGGCGCCGGCTATCTGCACGCGGCGCTGCGCTTTGGCGCCCACAATGGCACACACATCGAGCGAAGGCGCAAAGCGCTCCAGCTCGGCGGTCCAGTTGTACACAAGCGACGCAGGACATACCACGAGCGTGGGCTTAGTGTCCCTCGCCTCCACGCGCGCCAGGATATGTGCGATCATCTGCAATGTTTTGCCCAGGCCCATATCGTCGGCCAAGATGCCGCCGAGGCCCAGGTGCTCGAGCGAGCCGAGCCACTGGTAGCCGTCGACCTGATAGCCGCGCAGTGTGGCCTTGAGCGAGACTGGCACCGTAAAATCCATCTTGCCGAGCGTATCCAAGCGCTCGACGGTGCGACGGAATGCAGCGTCGCGATCGGCCTCGAGCGACGGCGTGCGCGCGAGCATGCTATCGACAAACAGGGTACTCGACGCGGGAAGCGACACGCCGTCGAGCAGATCGACGGCATCGACGCCCAGGTCCTCGGCAAGACCAAACGCGGCACGGGCACCCTCGTCCAGGCGTACGATGTCGCCGGACGTCAGACGCGCAAACGTCTGGTGGCGCTTATACGAGTCCAGATAGATGGCAAGGTCTGCCGCTGAAAGGCCGCTCGCGCCCAGTTCGACGTCGAGCAGGTTACTCTTGACGGTCGCGCGCACCGAAAGCTTGGGCGCAGGGCGCACCGAAATCTGGCGCAGACGATCGCTGAGCATGACCTCGCCCAGCTCGGACAGGGCAGATAGGCCCTCGGTCAGCAAGTGGAACAGGCTCTCGTCATCGCGCTCCTCAAACGCCAGGCCGCCCTCGTAAAAGTCGAAATACAGGGCCGCCGTGTCCATAACGCGAAACTCTGCTATCTCGTCGCGCGGCGGCACACCAGGGCGTTGCTCTTCGAAGGGGCTGCCCGGAGCGCCCAGGCTAAAGAGATCTGCCGACCAGTCACCGTAGGCAACTGTAATCTTGCAGGTCACAAGCCCGTCGTCGACACCGATTGCCATGGCAAAGCTCGGCTCGGGCGCCACGGTGTCGAGCACGGCGGGAGCGGTGAGGTCAGTGTATTCGCGCAGCACGGGCAGTGCCATGCGGCAGAATTCGCCCACCTGTTCGGCGGCGATATGGACCGGCGTGCGACAAGGCAGCAGACGCGACAGAAACGGTGCGGCATGCTGGGCAAACGCCGCATCGGCGCGGCGCGCGCGGTGCGTGTCGACCAGATAGGCAACGTCGCCCGAGGCAAAGCAGTACATATCGGCCGGCAGGCGCAGGTCGTAGCTGCCACCGGCCGCCGGCGCGATCTTGGCGGCAAGGAGCGGCGGTTGTTTTGCCGAGGCCTCGTCCTCCCCCACCGGCGACAACTCAACCGCTACCTCGTAGGAACGATGCGTCGTCGTTCCCCGCGACCAGGCGGGCTCAAAGGAAATGGTCCGGCCACGCAGCAAGTCCAGCATGTATACGATGTCATGCTCGGACAGCGGCAACTGGCGCTCGGCGACAAAGCCGCTGCGTGCAAAATCGTACGACGCCGAACGCGAACTCGTGATGTCGCTCAGATACACAACCGTTGCCACAACAAGGTCGAGCAGACGCACCGAAACCTCGTCAAAGGCCTCGGGCGCATGGAGGAATGTGAGCTTTTTGCCGTACGAGAACGTGCCGCCGCGCACGTAGGCGGCGGCCATGCCGTCGATGTCCTTGACCACGTAGGACACCGAGCCGCAGCGGATGCGAAGCTCGAGCGCCCAGCTAAACCGGTCGGCAAACAGCGGATTGTAGTACGGCGCCAGCGAGGGCTCCAACACCGCCTTGGGGGCATCGAGGTCGACAGTGCCGGCGAGCTTGCGGCGCATGCCCGCCAACTCATCCATGCGAGCGTCCGAAAGATCGGAGAGCGCCTTCATGAGGCTCGGGCTCGTGGGGACGGGCGCCGGGAAGGGAAAGTTAGGGTTGACCGCCGGTGCGGCAGACGCAGGACGCGCGGCTTGCTTGGGCACCGCCGTAAACGTGCGGACCGGTGTGCGCAGCCCCTCGACGGGCTCGGCGCCGCTTGCGTCCAGATACGCAAGCGCCGTGGCGATGGCGTGCTTGCACATGCCGGGGTAGCGATAGGCAGCGGGGCAATCGCAGTCGTAGTCGATCACCTCGTGCTCGTCCATGTCGAGTTCCACATGCGTCTTGTACAGGTCGCCGCGCGAGCCGCGCACTGCACCCTCAACCGTCACGTTTTTGGAGAAGCGCGAGCCACTGTCCTCGATCGACAGCACGGCGCCGTTGAGCATGAGCGAACGCCCCTTCATAAAGGTGCCGCTCAGCGCCGCCTCTTTCCGGAGCGCCTGCACAAACGTCCCCTGTGCCATCACTTCCTCCAATCCACACAGGGTAGCTAATTTGGGACGGGGCTATTTTAGCTACCCCCATATGTCGGTTGAGATGTATTCCGACCCCGGCTCATCCGCCGTCAGCCAAAGGGTAGCTAAAATAGCCCCGTCCCAAATTAGCTACCCCAGCAAAATCATTTTAGATAACCGTCACGCGGCCTTGGTTACCCACGATGGCCTTGGCCTCGGCCAGCAGCGGAATCGAGCGCGCGTTGACCTTGGCAGGCACCTCGGCACGCAGCACGCGCCCGTCCACCTGCTCGATAAAGATCTCCACGCGGTCGCCGCCCGGGTTAGTGGTGAGCACCGTGGCCAGGCGCGCCATATTGCCCTGGCTAAAGCGGCTGTTGGGCACCATGACCTCAAACACCTTGGGCTTGTTGTTCTCCTCGTTGAGCTCCAGCGGCACAATCTCCTGCGCGATGATCTGGTCGCCGCGGTCCGAGCGCTCGAGTTTGCCCTTAATACGAACAAACGCATCGGACAACTGCGCGCCGGTCTCGGGATCAACCTCGCCGTACAGGTACCCCTCGGCCTCTTTATAGGTCTTGGGGAACACGACGACGGTGGCCTCGCCTTCCATGTCCTCGAGCTGCACGATGCCCATGGGGTCGCCGTTTTTGGTCACGCGCTTGGACACGCTCGAGACCATGCCGGCCCACCACAGTGCCTTGCCCTCGGGGATCTCCTGGTTGATGGTGCCTCCCGTGGGGTTTTGCACTTCGTAGCCGGTATCGATCTGCGAGAACGAGAAGTCGCGCGCTTTGCTGAGCGCATACTCAAACGGGCGCAGCGGGTGGTCCGAGACATAGATGCCCAGGACCTCCTTCTCCTGGCTCAGCTTGAGGTGGCGGTCCCATTCCTGGCCGTCCGGATCGGGCACGCTGACCTCAAAGCCCGAGCCCTCAACATCACCAAACATGTCGAAGAACGAGGTCTGGCCACTCGCGCGGTCCTTCTGGCGCTTTATCGCGGCGTCGATGATGTTCTCGGGGTTGTTCTTGTCCACAAAGTGCATCATCTGGCGGCGCGGATAGCCCGTGGAGTCGAAGGCACCTGCCTTGATCAGCGATTCGATCACGCGGCGGTTGGCCTGGCTCGAGTCCACGCGCTCGACAAAGTCGTGCAGCGTCTTAAACGGGCCGCCCGCCTCGCGCTCGGCGATAATCGCCTGCGCCACGCCGGTACCCACGCCGCGGATGCCGGCCAGACCAAAGCGCACGCCTTCCTTGGTAGCCGTGAACTCGGTGCCGGACTCGTTGACATCTGGCGAAAGCACGGGGATGCCGTCGTGACGGCATGCCGAGACGTAGTGCACGATCTTGTCGGTCTTGCCCGTGTAGGACGTCAGAACGGCCGCCATGTACTCGTGCGGATAGTGCGCCTTGAGCCACGCCGTCTGCATAACCAGGATGGCGTAGCCGGCGGAGTGCGACTTGTTGAAGGCGTAGGACGCGAACTCGAGAACATCGTCCCAAATCTTCTGGGCGACCTCGCGCGTGTAGTTGTTCTTGATAGCGCCGTTCATCCAGTGGTCGTAGGTGGTCTCGTCCGAGCCATCCTCCCAGTGGAGCACCGTCGACGTGAGCAGCTTGATCTTTTTCTTAGCCACGGGCTTACGGATACGCGAGTCCGATTCGCCCTTGGAGAAGCCACACATCTCGACGGAGATGAGCATAACCTGCTCCTGGTAGACCATGGTGCCGTAGGTTTCGCCCAGGATGTCGTCCAGACGGTCGTCGTAGGAGACGGCCGGCTCCTTGCCGTTCATACGGTTGATGTAGGACGAGACCATGCCGGCGCCCAACGGGCCCGGGCGGTACAGGGCGATCAATGCCACGACGTGCTTGTACTCGGTGGGCTTCATGTTCTTGATCGTGGCCGTCATGCCGGCGGACTCGACCTGGAAGACGCCGGCGGTGTGACCGGAGCCCATGAGCTTAAAGATCTCGGGATCATCAAAGGGGATCTCTTCCTCTTTGATGTCGATGCCGAAGTTCTTTTTGATGTTTGCCTTGGCCTTGGAGATAACCGTCAGCGTGCGCAGGCCCAGGAAGTCCATCTTGAGCAGACCCATGTCGGCAACGGTATGGCCCTCGTACTGGGTAATCTCGACGCCGCCCTTGGTGTCGAGCTTGGTGGGCACGTGCTCGTTGACGGGGTCGCGACAGATCAGAACGGCACACGCGTGCACACCCTCGCCACGGGTGAGGCCCTCGATCGAGAGCGCCGTGTCGATGATGCGGCGGGCGTCGTCGTCCTTTTTATAGGCCTCGGCAAAGTCGGGGTTAAACAGATCCTCTTTGCCGGGCTGTTTGTCGAGCACCTGCTTGAGCTTGACCTTGGGGTCGCTCGAGACCATCTTGGACAGGCGCTGGCCCATGTAGACCGGGTAGTCCAGGACGCGCGCGGCGTCGTTGATGGCCTGCTTGGCCTTAATGGTCGAGTAGGTGATGACGTGGGTGACCTTCTCGGGGCCGTAGAGCTGGCGAACGTGCTCCACGACCTCGAGGCGCCGCTCATCGTCGAAGTCCATATCGATATCGGGCATCTCGGTACGCTGCGGGGACAGGAACCTCTCGAACATCAGGCCGTTCTCGAGCGGGTCGAACGCGGTAATGTTCATGGCGTAGGCGACGATAGCGCCGGCGGCCGAGCCACGGCCGGGGCCGACGCCGATGCCGTTGTCCTTGGCCCATTGCACGTACTCGGCAACGATGAGGAAGTAGGCGGCAAAGCCCTTGTCGCAAATGACCTTGTATTCGTACTCAAAGCGCTCTTTGATGTTGACGCCGCCGATCTCGCGCGTGGCCCAGTCGTCGCCGTAGTGCTGGCGCAGGCCCTTCTCGCACTCGCGGCGGAACTGGCTCTCGTGCGTCTCGCCGGGATCGAGCAACGGGAAGCGCGGCAGGATGATGGAATCCCAGTCCAGCTCGACGTAGCACTTGTCGGCAATCTCGAGCGTGTTGTCGCAGGCCTCGGGGCAATACGGGAACATCGCCCGCATCTCCTCCTCGGTCTTCATGTAAAACTCCGAGCCGGTCATGCGCATGCGATTGGGGTCATCGACCTTGGCGTTCATGCCAATGCACATGATGACGTCCTGCACGGGCGCATCCTCGCGGCGCAGGTAGTGGAAGTCGTTGGTGGCGATGACCTTGACGCCCACCTGCTTGGCGATATCGATGAGTGTGCGGTCCATCTGCTCGTCGGTCAGGCCGTTATCGGTGGTAATGCCGTGTTCCTGAATCTCGATATAGAAGTCGCCGGGATCGAAGGTGTCACGGAAGGTCTCGGCCCACTTGATGGCGCCCTCCATGTCACCGCGGTCGATGTACTTGGGGATGATGCCCGCGATACAGGCACTCGTGCAAATCATGCCCTTGGCATGACGGCGCAGGTTGTCGAGCGTCACGCGCGGCTTGTAGTAAAAGCCCTGCACGGCGGCCTCGGAGACCGTCTGCATCAGGTTGACGTAGCCCTCCTGGTCCTTGGCCAGGAGGATCATGTGGTAGAGCTCGGGCTTATGGTCGCGGGCAAGGGTCTCGTCCGGCGTAAAGTAGACCTCGCAGCCAAAGATGGGCTTGATGACCAGAGGCGGCTTGAGCTCGTCGATGTTGCCCTTCTCGTCCCACATGGCCATGTCCTTCACATACTGGGCATGCTCGCGCGGGTTTTCCCCGGGATCGGGCTCCACCAGCTCGTCGCGGCGGTCCTTTTCCAAGAAGGCCTTGTCGTGGCTCCAGGTTTTGTACTCGGGCGTGTTGTGGTTGACGGCGTCGCAGGCCAGCGCCAGGTCGGGCACGCCATACATGTAGCCGTGGTCGGTAATGGCCACGGCGGGCATGCCAAGCTCAACGGCACGGTTGACCATATCCTGGATACGGGTTGCGCCGTCGAGCATCGAGAAAACAGTGTGATTGTGCAGATGGACGAATGCCATGTGATGAGCTCCGATGCGGGTTCGTGTTCTGACTGAACGATTTTACCCCACGGCACGGACAGCACCCGAACCTAGCCAAACCCACACGGCTCCTCTTGCAGTTGCGGTGAAATAGTTCCCGCTTGGGCCATCTGGTCCGCAATACAGGAACTATTCCACCGCAAGTTATCTGAGGGCTAGAGATTGTAGGTGACTACTTGGGGTTCGGCGGGTTCGACGAAGATGGCTGGATTCGCCTGTTCCACGCGGACGAACTTGACGGTCACGGCCTCAACGCCCGCCTTGTGCAACACGTCGGCGTAGACGCGCGCCTGCAGGGCGTGCTTCTCCTGCAGCTGTTCCGGCGTCTCATCCGGCGTGCCGCCCGTCTTGTAGTCGATGACCAGCGCGCGCGACGGATCGGCCGGGTCGGTGGCCAGTGCATCGATGGCGCCTTCGGCATATGCACCGTAGCGAGCGATGTCCTCGTCCTCGCAGCCCAGCGAAAAGAACGGCACCTCGGCGCGAACGCACGGCCACGCGAGCAGGTCGGCACGAACAGCCGACTTGAGCCAGCGGTCCAGGGCAACGTCGAAGCGTTCGCGCTGCTCCGGCGTTAGGTGCCACAGATGCGCCAGCGCTTCGGCGCGCGCGGTGGGCAGCTCATCGGCACCCATCTCGATCAGCCACTGGCAGGCGGCATGGAACGCCGAACCCAGCGCCATGGGGTTGCCGGCGAGCTCAACGGCGGCCACGTCTGCATCCGTCATCTCGGAACCATCCGACTCCGCATCATCGCCGGCCTCGTCCATGGGCACGTGCGCCTCGGCGGCACGGTCCTCGGCCTCGGTATGCAGCGCCGCGGCAATTGACGAGTAGCTGTACGAATCGCGCACCGGATACGGGCAGGTGCCCATTCGCACGCCCACCGCCTGGGGATACACGAGCTCAAACGCATCGGGCTCGGGGTCGGCAGGACCGGGAACGGCGGCGCGGGCATCTGCACCGGCGCCCTCCGGCTCCGCATCGCCGCGAACGAGCCTGCCCTCGGCATCCAGTGAAGCGTTGGCCTCAAACGCCTGCTCGCCAAAGGTAAAGTCCGCGAGCGAAATAAGCTCGTAGTCGCCCGGCTGGGAGTTGTCGAACACCAGGCGGTCGGCATCGAGCTGCGGCATGTCCAGAGCGTCGGTCGGCAAAATACGGCGCAGCACGTCATAGGTCAGATCGGTCTCGACGTCGAAGGTCGGCGCCGTCACCTTACCACGGCTCACGCCGGCATCCATCGCCAAGATCACCAGCTCGCGCGCACGCGTCATGGCAACGTAGAGCAAGCGGGCCCGCTCCTCGAGCGAAAGCTGCAGGTCGTCGTTGCGCAGGCGAACGAATGCCTCGGCGGGAGAACCCGTCGCGCAGACGTCCTCCATGAGCTCCGGCGGCAGCCACAGCGACGTGCCCTTGCCCTTAAACGCATGCTCAAACTGCTTTTTGACGTCGTCGCCCTTTACGAACGTGCCGTCCACGAGTTTAACGCCGTCGAAGCGTGCCGGCAGTGCCACGACTTGCGCTCCGCCCTCGACGCGACCCATCTGTGCCGCACCCGAGGACTTACGCACGCCAAAGCACTCGGCGACCGCCACGACCGGATATTCCAGACCCTTGGAGGCGTGCACCGTCATGATGCGCACCGCGCCGTCGCCCTCCTCGTTGAGGGCGCCTGGGGCTTCCTTGCCCGCCAAGAAGCGGTCGAAGGCCAGCGCAATGGAGCGCGGCGAGTTGCCGAACTCGGCCTCAGCCTCAGCCACGGCATCAAGCGCCTTGAGCACGTTGGCGGCAATGGCCTTGCCCTCGGGGCCGCGCTGCGCCAGACGCACGAACCAGCCCGAAGCGTTGACCACGTCGCGCGCGATCGCCGCGAACGAATCGCGACCCACACGACGAAGCGCATACCGCAGCACCTCGCGGGCGCGCGTTACGAGCGGCAAGTCTTGCAAACCCGGCACATCGGAATCACTCATGATGCCCACGTCGATATTCCGGCGCGAGGTCTCCCCCGTCTCGCTATCGAGCTTGGTCGCCAGCGCCAAAAACTCCTGGGCGCCCAGCGCAAACATCGGCGAGGCGAGCAGCGGCATAAGGCCCTGCGCCGTATCGGCCGGATTGGCGAGCGCGCAAACCAGGGCGCGCACCGTCTGCACCTCGGCAGCCTGCGCAAAGACCGAGCCGCCCGCGATGACGCAGTCGAGCCCCTGGTCGCGGAAGGCCTGTGCGTAGACGTCGGCGTTGGTCATGCGGCCCAGCAGCAGCACCATGCCGCCCTGGGGCTGGCCGGCATCGGCAAGCGCGCGGAATCGCTCAGCGATCGCACGGGCCTTGGCCTGTGTGCGCTCCTGCGTACTGCCGCCGGCAACAAAGAGGGCCTGGCGACGCGAGGCATCTGCCACCAGCGTGTCCTTGCGGCCGTCGCTCGCCTCAAGGTCCAAAAAGCCCTGCATCAGGCCGCCGTCATCGCCGTCGAAGACGCGTGCCACGTAACGCAGTACCTCGTCATGGCTGCGGAAGTTGCGCACGAGCTTGACGAGCTCGCCAGCAGGGGCGTCGGCCACGGCAGTCGCCTCGGACGCCGCCGTCGATCCCACTTTGCGCTCCTGGCGACGGAACACCTCGACCTCGGCGCCGCGGAAGCGATAGATTGACTGCTGTGCATCGCCCACGGTGCACAGCGCGCGCTCCCCCGCACCCGTCAGGTAACGGATCAGATCGACCTGCATCTGGTCGGTATCCTGGAACTCGTCGATCATGACCATCTTAAAGCGGCCCTCGTATGCCGCTCGGATGGCTGGGTAATCGCGCAGGGCCTCGTATGCCATGCGGAGCAGGTCGTTATTATCGAGGGCGGACTGGGCAGCCTTGAGCGCGCGGTACTCAACCTCTACAGAGCGGGCCAGGCCCACCAGCGCATCGAGCGCGGGACCACCGCAGGCAAGCACGATATTGATAAACGCATCGGCGGCCTCGGCCTTGAGCAGCTCGACCTGCTCCTTGGGGAACGCCTTGCTCGCGCGCGGCATGGCGCACGACATCATGAGTCGCGCCGCATCGACCATGGTCTTGCCGCTCGCCTCGAACGCATCGATGGCGTCGAGTGCCACCTGCGCCTTCTCGGTCGCCGCCTTGCTTGCACCCAACGCCGCGCGATAGGCGTCGGCAAGAGCCGAGGTATCGGCCTGGCCGCGCGCCACGCGCACGTCGTCCATACCGCCCGGCAACTGGCTCGACAGCTCCAGCAGGTCGCGCACCAAACCCCTGATGGTCGTACCGGCGCCAAAGGAACCGCCCTCGCCCGCCATGGGATACCAGGCGTAGAGGGCCTTGAGCGATGCCGCGAGCTCGGGGGCGGCATCGGGTGCCGTCGCGCGACCCAGCACATGCTCAACAGCCTGATCCATAAGCTCGTCGGTATCGGTGAGCACCGTGAACTCGGGGTCGATGCCCAACTCCAGCGAGTGCGCGCGCAGGATACGCGAGCACATGCCGTGAATGGTCGAGATCCACGCATCGTCGACGGTCAGGGCCTCCTCGCCCATGCCCTCGTCGATAAGCGCACGGCGCACGCGGTCGCGAATCTCGGCCGCGGCGTCCTTGGTAAAGGTGATGGCGAGCACCTGGTCCAGATGCTCAACGAACGGACCGGATTCGGGTGAGAGCGCGTAGACGATGCGGCGCGTGAGGGTAAAGGTCTTGCCCGAGCCGGCGCCCGCCGAGACAAACAGCGGACGGTCGAGCGTCTTGACGATCTGCAGCTGTTGCGGCATCAAGGTCGAAAGATCCATGGTCTACACGTCCCTCCTTACAAACGTACCTTCGTGGTTATACGAGCAGCGTGCATGCGCGGCCTGAGCCGACGCCGGGTCGACGGCGGCAACGTTGCCTGCCTCGAGCTCGCGCAGGCGCTCGGCGATGCCGGCCTCCACGCGATCGAGCAGAGCGTCGAAGTCCATGCTGCCACCCTCGCCGGGGAAGCCTTTCTTAAGGCCCGGGATGCGACCGTCGCCGCGCTCTTCCTCGAGCAGCTCGGCGCTCGCGGCACCGCGCAACGCCGGTTTGCCGCCCTTGGTCGAAAAGTAGAGCGCCGCGCGGGTGTCCAAATCCAGCGCCCGGCGCATGGCCCGTGCATAGATAAGCGTCTGGGTATGGGGCGGTAGCCACCGCGGGTCGTCGATGGGCGCCGTGCCCGATTCCTCGTCGCGCACCGTGGGGTCGGCGAGCTTAAACTCCTCAACGCCCGTGCGATGCTTGTAGTCGATCACCACGGCACGATTCTCGGCGTCCACGTCCACGCGGTCGATGCGCCCGCCAAGCGGCCAACCGGCATACTCGACCTTGAGCTCGTTGAAGGCGAACTCCAGGTAACGCGGGGCAAAGGGGGCAAGCGCCTCGGACTCGTAGGCAAGCACGCCCTCCAGCTGCGGCAGAATCTCGGCCACCTGGCGCTCCTCCACCGCAGAGAGCGGCACCAGCGGGCCCTCCGTGCCTCGCTTGCCGGCGTGCTCGGCCAACGTCTCGTCAAAAACCTCGCGCAGCAGCTCCTGAGCACGTGGCAGGTTCTCGGGCGTCACACGCTCCATGCCCTCCTGGGGCAGACGAGCATGCAGGTGCTCCAGCACGTCGTGGACAAAGTTGCCCTTCTCCATGTTGCCAAAGCCCGCGTCGATGGACTGGGGCTTCACGCGATACGACACGAACCAGCACAGCGGGCACGTCGAATACGCCTCGATCTGCGAGGCGGACGTCAGACGCGGCACGAGCGGTGCGTTCTCGCCCTCGCCATCGCGGCGACGCAGGACCAGGTACGGCACAGCCGCCTCACTCAAATGCTGAGGAGCCTCGCATGCGACGCGCTTGCACTCGATGCCCTCGCCGGCCGCCGGATCAAAATCGGCGACGATACCGCCCTCGCCCACGCACGCAACCTTGGCGGCGCCAGCGGCCTCGGCATGCGCCCGCAGCTCGGTCCACACGGCAGCCGGGTAGCACTCGCGCGCCTGGCGATCGTGCGTCACGCGGGCAAGCGCAACCGGACCGCGCGCGGCCTGCATCGCGCGGCCAAAGCGCACGCGCAGCAGGGCCGCGGGCTCAAGCGTCACGCCACTGCGCCCCAGCTC
>OLFV01001182.1_pt1 | contig 26578 bp, 18 predicted proteins | sample 1605551 | NCBI WGS metagenome assembly OLFV01 (sample SAMEA3888922, study PRJEB22519) | human gut metagenome | biome: human gut; feature: human-associated habitat; material: faeces | place: Denmark | collected 2011 | reverse complement strand
GACGCTGGAAAACATCGCCGAAAACATGTACCTCACCGGTGAAGGCGTGTACGGCATACCCATCATGCTGGCGTGCAGCACCCTGTTCGCCTTCATGATGTTCGGCGCCTTCCTTGAAGGCTCGAACATGAGCAGCATCTTCATGGATCTGGCCTACCGGCTCACGCGCAAATCCCAGGGCGGCCCGGCCAAGGTAGCCATTTTCGCCAGCGCCCTGTTCGGCACCATTTCCGGTTCTTCCGCGGGCAACGTCTACACCACCGGCGTATTCACCATTCCGCTCATGAAAAGCTGCGGCTACCAGCCGCATTTCGCGGGCGCGGTGGAAGCCGTGGCCTCCACCGGCGGCCAGATCATGCCCCCGGTCATGGGCGCGGCGGCCTTCATGATGGCCGAACTCTGCGGCGTATCCTACCTCGAAGTGGCGAAGGCGGCCCTGCTCCCCGCGCTGCTGTATTATCTGGCCCTGTGGGTGATGATACACTTTGAGGCGCGGCGGCGCGGGCTCGGCCTCATCAGCTCCGAACTCGTGCCTTCGCTCCGAAGCATACTCGGCCGTCTGTACTTTCTGGCGCCGCTGGCCATCCTTGTCGCCGTCATGATCGACGGGCGCAGCGCGGCCATCTGCGCCAACATGGCCACGGGCTCCATCCTTCTGCTCTCCTTCCTCCGCAGGGATACCCGCTTCACCCTGAAACGCCTCTTCGACACCCTGTACGCGGCCGCGGCCTCCTCCCTCATGGTGGTGGCCTGCTGCGCGGCTTCCGGCATTGTGGTGGGCGTCATCAACTATACGGGCATAGGCTTCAAGTTCATCAACGTGCTGACCGGTCTGGCCGACGGACATCTGTTCATCATGCTGCTCCTGCTCATGGTGACGAGCTTCATCCTCGGCATGGGCATGCCCACCACGCCCGCCTATATCGTGGTGGCGACGCTGGGCGCGCCCGCGCTCATCAGGATGGGGCTGGCTCCGCTTGTCGCCCACATGTTCTGCTTCTACTACGCCATTCTTTCCTTCATCACGCCCCCGGTATGCGTGGCGGCCTACGCCGGAGCCAACATCGCAGAAGCCGATCCCATGAAGACGGGGTTCACCTCCATGAAACTCGGCGTGGTGGCCTTCATTGTCCCGGTCATGTTCGTGTACGAACCTTCCCTGCTCTGGCAGGGGAGCCTGCTTTCCTCTGCCACGGCCACGGTAACGGCCGTTATCGGCGTCATCGGCCTGTCCGGGGCGCTGCAGAACTGGCTGCTCAGAACCTGCACTCTCCCCGAGCGGCTCCTGCTCCTCATCGGCGGGCTGAGTCTGTTCTATCCCGGCCTCATCACCGATCTGATCGGCTTCGCCTGCATGGGCTTCGTCATCACCTGCCAGCACATGCGCAACAGAAAGAACCCCGTTCCGGAAGCGGGCGAGGAGTGTGCCCTGCCTGAGGAGTAGGCGCGCTTCCCGCTCAATCGCAATGATCTCAGGATAGCGTGGTGTTGAGGACAACCTTGACCGCCGGAGGCGCGAGCGTAGCGAGCCTGGAGCGACGACCCCCCGCCGCATGGTAATGCGGCATGGAGGGGGGCGAGGAGCGATCAAATGTTTCGCGGAGCGGAGCCTTTGGGCGGCGAAGCCGCACAAAGGCGCAAGCGAGCCAGTCGTGGATACATGCTGCCTTTCGCCCGTGTGGAACACGGGCTGCCTTTGCGGCAACGGATGTTGTGCCGCCCGTGCCGAAGCAAAAGTACACACCCCGCACAACGCTATCAACATGGTTCTATAAAAGCCTAACCCTCTACCAAGGAGAAATGTCATGGTCATCGACGTGCGGCTCCGTCCCCCGTTCAAGAGTTTCAGGCAACAGTATTCCCCCGCCGCGAACAAGGCCTTCAGCGCAAAATTCGGCCTTGCGTCTCCCCCGTCCGTCCAGCAGATTTCCGAAGAACTCATGCTCAGGGAAATGGACGAAGCGGGCATCACCTTCGGCCTTGCCACCGGGCGCAACGGGCACTTCCGCTACAACGTCTCCAACGAGGATGTGGTCGAGATGACAGCGCATTACGGCGGGCGCATCCTCGGAGCCGCCGGGCTGGACTGCTCCAACGTCTCCCGGGCCATGGCCGACATTGAGCAGCATGTGATCAACGGCCCGCTCAAGGCCGTTTCCATGGAGCCGGGCGCCTGCGCCGTGCCGCTCTACGCGAACGACCGCCGCCTCTATCCCGTGTATGAAATGTGCCAGGCGCACGGAATTCCGGTCATCCTCATGCTCGGGGGCCGCGCCGGGCCGGATGTCTCGTACAGCAATCCCGAAATCATCAGCCGCATCGCCGCCGACTTCCCCCGGGGCAGATTCATGGTGTCCCACGGCGGCTGGCCCTGGGTGCAGGCCGTCATCGGCGCCTGTTTCTGGCAGGAAAACATCTGGCTGTGCCCGGACATGTACCTGATGAACAATTCGGGCGCGCAGGATTATGTGGCCGCCGCCAATACCTGGCTGCGGGACCGCTTCCTGTTCGGATCGGCCTATCCGCTCATGCCCATCGGCGAAAGCCTCGCCATTTTCAAGTCCCTGTTCAGGGAGGACGTTCTTCCCAGGCTGCTCTGGAAGAATGCTTCCGAACTGTTCAACATTCAGCTCCCGCAGGAGGAAACATCATGCTGAAAAGATTCCTTGCCTTCGCGCTGTGCGCCGCGTTCACGGTTTCAGCTCCCCTTTCCGGACACGCCGCCGGAGAAAAGAAACTGGACATTGCCGCTTCCGCCCCCGGCGGGACATGGTACGTCGGCCTGGGCGCGTACGCCAAGGTGCTGAGCGCCATGTATCCGGAATTCGATACCACCCTGTTCCCCGGCGGGGGCGTGAGCAACGTGGTGCGCGTGGCGCAGGGGCAGAGTTCCGTGGGCATCACCGCCGTCACCTTCATGAAGGCCGCCCATGACGGGGCGGATCCGTTCAGAAGCCCTGTCAACGTCAAGGCTCTGGCCAACCTTGACGACGATACCCGCATCGTCTTCGCGGTTCCCGCGGGCAGTTCCATCACCTCTGTCCGCCAGATCGTGGAAAGCGACAAGCCTCTGCGCGTGTTCATGGGCTCAAAGGTCGGAGGCAACGCGGAAGTCTTCGCGCGCTGGACCTTCCAGTCTCTCGGCGTCTCCAAGAAGGATCTCCAGAAGCGCGGCTATACCCTTTACGGCGGTACGCCCGCCGAATGCGGCAGCATGATGCGGGAAGGCCAGCTCGACGTCATGAGCTGCACCAACCCGGGCGAACACTTCATGATTTCCGAACTTGTCAAGGACATGGATATCCGCTTCCTGCCCTTTGACGACAAGCTGCTGGAAGAGCTTCAGAAAACATACGCCATGACGCCCGGCACGCTGCCCGCCACCATGTACAAGCCCATGGTCAAGCAGGACATTCCCATCATCACCGCGCCCAGCGGTCTTGTCATCAACGCCGACGTGCCCGATGAAGACGCCTACAAGATGGCCAGAGCGCTGGTGGAGGGCCGCCGGGACATAGCCCTCGCCCTCCCCGCCTGGAACACCATTTCCCCCGAGCGCGTCTGCAAGGATCTGCCCATCGAGATTCATCCCGGCGCGGCACGGTACTACCGCGAAATCGGCTGCCTCAAGTAGAGCATTCTCCAACCCCTTTCAGAACAGCACACGCGGCGCGGCCGCCCGCAGGACGCCCTCGCCGCGCCCCCGCTCACGCAACTTCCAGCAAGGAATTTTTCCATGACCGTCATCGACTGCCGTTTCCGTCCCCTCACGCCCGAATTTGAATGCTACATCACCCCCGAACCCGCGAACTTCTGGGTGACGCAGACACGCCCGCTCAAGCCGGAACCTCTGGAAACCACCATGAAGTATTTCCGGAAGATGGGCATCACCGGAGCCGTCTGCTCCGGGCGCGACATGCGCTCGGTGGGAGGGGCCCACATCCCCAACGAGTATATTGCCGATCTGGTGAAACAGTATCCCGTCTTCATCGGCGTCGCCGGAGCGGACCCGCAGAACGGGCATGTCCGTTCCGACATCGAACACGCCGTCAGAAACCTCGGACTCAAGGGGGTATCCGTGGATCCCTTCGCGCTGAAAACCACGGCCGACGACAAACGCTTCTATCCCATCTATGAGACATGCGCCGAACTGAACGTGCCCGTCATCATCACCATCGGCCCCCTGCCCATACGCGGCGGCTCATACATGGAATGGGGAAGCCCCCTGCCTGTCGACCACATCTGCGCGGATCTTCCCGACCTCAGGGTACTTCTTTCCCACGCCGGTTTTCCGTGGACGCAGGAACTCATCGCCATCGTATGGCGGCATGAGAATCTGTACTTTGAAAGCTCCATCTACCGCCATCTTCCCGGCGCGGACCTGCTGGTCGAAGCCGTGAACACCTGCATCGGCGACAAGATGTGCTACGCCTCGGCCTATCCCTATGCGGACTATACGCAGGCCCTGCCGAAATTCCTGGCGCAGGGATATGATCCGGCCGTTCTTCCCAAAATCCTGCACGAAAACGCCGAACGGCTGTTCGGCCTGAACGGACTCTGCTGACTTGCCGGGCGTACGGGACGCTCTTCTGTTCCGTACGGAAACGGCTACAGCATGTTCACCGGATCAAGATCAAGGCTGAGACGCAGGGTTTTCGGCGCGGCCCCTCCGCCGAAGGCCCTGCGCATTGCGCGCCCGTAAGCCTGCCGTACCTTCTGCCAGTCGTCCGCCTTGATCAGCGCCTGAAAACGCATACGCCCCTGAAGCCGCGCCAGCGGCGAGGGGATCGGCCCCATGAGCGTCAGGCCCAGCGTCCGTCCCTCTTCCCTGAGCAGTCCCATGAAGCGGTTCAGCGCAGCCTGCCCTTCACTTCCGCCTTCGGCATCTTCCGCGGGGAAGGAAGCCCGCACCAGCGCCAGCTTGACGAAGGGCGGATAACGGCGCTTTTCGCGCAGCGCGATCTCATGCTCGTAAAAGGCGTCGTAGTCGCCCCGCCTGACGAAATCCCAGCAGACATGGTTCGGCATGCGGGTCTGGATCAGCACCCGGCCCGCCTTTTCCCCGCGCCCGGCCCGGCCCGCGGATTGCAGCAGAAGCTGAAAGGTGCGCTCCATGGCCCGGTAATCCGGCAGGTTGAGTCCGAGATCCGCATCCGCGATCAACGCCAGCGTCACATCCGGAAAATGGTGCCCCTTGGAAAGCATCTGCGTGCCCACCAGCACCTGCGCCTCCCCGCGCGCGAAGGCGGCCAGAATCTCCTCCATGCGGCCGGGACGGCGTGTGCTGTCCCGATCCAGACGCAGCACCCGCCCGCCGGGCGGCAGCACGGCGGCCAGTTCCTCTCCGGCAAGCCGCTCTTCCAGACGTTCCGTGCCCTCCCCCATGGGCAGATAGTTCAGGCCGCCGCATCGGGCGCAGGGCGAAGGAAAGGGAAGGGTGAACCCGCAGTAGTGGCAGACAAGCTGCTCGCGCCGCTTGTGATAGGTCAGCCCTATGTCGCAATGAGGGCAGCGGGCCACGGTCTTGCAGTCCAGGCAATACATGAGCGGCGCGTACCCCCGGCGGTTGAGCAGCACCACGGCCTGCTCGCCGCGCCGCACGGTTTCGCGCAGCGCCTCCAGAGAAGCCTGAGCCAGCAGCCCCTGCCCCGCGCCCACGGCGTCGCGGCTGATATCCACCAGCTCGATGGAGGGCAGCGCGCCGCCGCCCACCCGGTGCGGCAGGCGCGTCAGGGAAAGGACTCCCCGCCTGGCGGCATAAAAGGTCTTCACGTCCGGCGTGGCGGAACCCAGCACCAGCAGCGCGCCGGACAGGGCCGCACGGCACCATGCAACCTCCTTGGCCTGATAGTGCAGCCCCTCATCCTGCTTGAACGAGGCGTCGTGTTCCTCATCCAGCACCATCAGGCCGAGTTCCGGCAGCGGAAGGAACAGCGCGGAACGCGTACCCACCACCACGCACGGCTCGCGCCGCGCCGCCAGCTCGCGGAAGGTTCTTTCCCGCCGGGCGGGACTCTGGTAGCCGTGAAACAGAAACACGGGCAGGCCGGGAAAACGGGCCTCCGCGTCACGCCGCAGCTTGAGGGCAAGCGCGACTTCAGGAGCCAGAAGCAGCGCCGTGCGCCCCCGTTCCAGACAGGCCCGCGCAAGCTCCAGATACACTGCCGTCTTGCCGCTGCCGGTCACGCCATACACAAGATGCAGAGATGCCTTTCCGTCTCCCGCCACGGCGCGCGCGGCGTCCATTTCCGCACAGCAGGCATCCACCGCCGCCTGCTGTTCCCCGGTCAGCTCGTAGGGCGGAGGCGGGGGCGGCAGCAGAGCTTCCTGTCCCCTTTCCTCATCGCTTTCGGCATCCTCGGCATCCTGCGGACAGATACGCACCAGCCCCGCCCTGACCAGGCTTTCCAGCGCGGCGGAACTTTCGGGCAGAGCGTCGCGCAGCCTGCGTCGGGAAACACTGCCCCTTTCCCACAGATACTCCAGCACTTCCCTCTGGCGCAGCGCGTTGGGCCGTACCTTCCACGGCGGCTCGCACTCCAGACGGCACATCTCGCCGGAGGCCGCATCCTCCCTGAGCGCCAGCACCTCCACCCGGCCATCCAGAAAGGCCGCGCCCAGTTCCCTGAGCCGTTCTTCCCCCAGGCGGGGAAGCTCCCTCAGATGAAGGAGACGGGGCCTTCCCCCCGTCGTGAACTCCCGCACCCGTATCCGCCCGGTGGTACGCAGCCCCTGCGGCAGCACCGCGCCGAGGATGTTGCCCGGCGTGACAAGCTGACGGCGCGCCAGATGTGCCGTCATGTCGATATAGTGTTCTCCCAGCAGGGGATGACGCTCCAGAGGCCAGACCAGAGGCCGGGCACTGACGCCATCGGGCAGATCCGGACTTTCCGCCGCGTCCAGTATCACCCCGGCGCGCACCGCTCCGCTGCCCAGCGGCACGGCCACGCGCAGGCCAGGCCGCCACAGGGAGGCGTCCAGCCAGACCGGCGCGCAATAGGTCAGCGTGGCATAGGGAGGGGAAAGCAGGGCGACATGATAAAACATGCCCTGTTGGTAGTTGATTCGGGCCGCGCTGTAAACCTGCCCGGCGCACAGCCCGGAAAACGGCGGGAACTCATGACGCCTGCTCCGAAGACGCCCCGCGCACACGGAGCAGAGCGCGCCGCGCAGCTCCCCCTGTCTGTTCCCCGGCCATGCGCCGCAGGCTTTCCCCGGTCAGGCGGTAGGTCGTCCAATCCTCCATGGGGACGGCCCCCCGCGCCCGATAGAAGGCAATGCTCGGAGCGTTCCAGTCCAGACAGGCCCATTCCAGCCGTCCGCAGCCGCGTTCCAGCGCAAGACGCGCCAGCTCCCGCAGCAGCGCCTTGCCCGCCCCTCTGCCTCTGGCTTCCGGCCGTACGAACAAATCCTCCAGATATATCCCGGCACGCCCGAGGAAGGTGGAAAAATTGTGGAAAAACAGGGCGAAACCCACTGGCCTGCCGTCCTGCTCCGCCAGCAGGACTTCCGCTCTGCCCTTGTCGAAAATCCATTCCTCCAGCAGTTCCGGCGTGGCGACAACCTGTTCGCTCATGCGCTCGTATGCGGCAAGCTCCCTGATGTTTCAATCCACAGCCGCCCCATCCGCCGACTGACTCCGCAGCCGACGGATAGGGGCCGTGCGGATTGCCCCTCCCTGAAGGGAGGAGGTACGAAAAAGGATTTCATCGGCTTCGCCGTCGTGTCAACTCCTCTTTTCCCCCTGAAGGGGGAGGCCTCAAACCACAAAGGAACTTTTGATGAAGTCCAGGATCACGGACACGTCGGCCCGCATTGCGCTGCGAATGATGATATCAGACATATGTTCTCCCCTTTCTGCGGCTCCGGCCGGGTTTCCCTGTCCGTCAACGGAGGGGCGGCCGCGGCCTGAAACATACTGAAGTGCGCGGAACAGAGCATGCTGTTACCGGAAATGCCCCGCGGAGTCGAGCGGGGCGGAAGCATCCCTGCACTCCTTGTCCGTGGAACGCATTGCATTTGAAAATATCTGCGGGCCAGCCCCTGTGTTCCGGCCCGCAGGTTTCACGCCGCCGCCGGAGCTGTACGCCTCAAATGAATTGCGGCTGCTCCGGCATCGCGGCTTCAGTCTCGCCCCGCTCGACTGAAGCAGAGCATTTCAATGGCGAAATGCTCCGGCCCCCCTGTTCTGGCCGGCGGGTATATCCAGCAGCCGCATCCCCCACGCAAAGAGCCGCCCTGCGGATACGCATCGGGCGGCTCCCGGACGGGCATATATGAAAAACTACGCCGCAAGGGGATTTTCCGTGCCCGCGCGGCGCAGGCGCAGGGCATTGAGCACCACGGAAACAGACGACATGGCCATGGCCGCTCCGCCCAGCATGGGCGACATGCCCGGCCCGCCGAAGAGCAGCAGCACACCCGCCGCGATGGGGATCAGAAGAACATTGTAGGCAAAGGCCCAGAACAGGCTGAGCCTGATGTTCGCCATGGCGGCGCGGCTGAGATCCAGCGCGGTAAGCACACCGGGCAGGCCGCGCAGCAGCACCATGTCTCCGGCCTCCATGGCCACGTCGATACCCGACCCCATGGCCATGCCCACATCGGCCCGGGCCAGCGCGGGCGCGTCGTTGATGCCGTCGCCCACCATGCCCACATGCAGCCCTTTTGCCCGCATGTCCGCGATCACCGCATCCTTGCCGTCGGGCAGCACATCGGCGATGACTTCCTCAATACCGGCACGGGCAGCCACGGCCCGCGCCGTGCGGGCATTGTCACCGCTGAGCAGCACCACCCGGATGCCGCGCTCCTTCAGCGCGCGCACCAGGCGGGGGCTTTCCTCCCGCAGCGGGTCGGCCAGCCCCAGAACTCCCGCAAACTTTCCATCCACGGCCAGCAGGAGCGGCGTCTGACCTTCGTCGGCCAGAGAAGCAAGCAGACCGTTTTCCAGATCGCCGGGCAGCTTCACGCCGCCCTCTCTCAGCATGGCGGCATTGCCCAGCAGCACCCGGTGCGGCAGGGGACCGTCCCCGACAAGTCCCTGCACGCCGCGCCCGCTCACGGCCCTGAAATCATCTACGGGCAGGGGCGGCACCTCCGCCGACTTCGCGGCTTCCAGCACGGCATGCGCCAGAGGATGCTCGGAAACCGCCTCCAGAGAGGCGGCCATGCGCAGCATGGCATTTTCATCAAGGCCCGCCCCGTCCCTTTCCGCAGCGGGGTGGATGCCCGCCACCCGGGGAGCGCCCTCGGTCAGCGTGCCCGTCTTGTCAAAGACCAGCACGTTGAGATGCCCGGCGCTTTCCAGTGCAGATCCGCTCTTGATCAGCACGCCAAGCTGTGCGCCGCGCCCTGTGGCCACCATGATCGACATGGGCGTGGCCAGACCGAGCGCGCAGGGGCAGGCCACTACCAGTACGGCCACAAAAATGCGCAGGGCATCGCCAAACGGCAGATGGCCGAGAACATGCCAGGCCAGCCCGGCCAGCGTCGCCAGGGTAATGACCACAGGCACGAAATACAGGCTCACCCTGTCCGCCAGCCCGGCGATGGGCGCGCGCGACCCCTGCGCGTCGCGCACCAGACGGATGACGCGGGCCAGCACGGTCTCCGCGCCCACATGCCGGGCTTCCATCACAAAGGCCCCGCTCACGTTCATGGTGCCCGCCGCCACCTCGTCGCCTGTCGTCACTTCCACGGGCACGGGTTCGCCGGTAAGGCTGGACATGTCGATGGAAGAGGAGCCTTCCGCCACCACGCCGTCCACGGGAATGCGCGAACCGGGCCGGATGAGCAGGCGATCCCCCGCGACCACGGCCCTGACCGGCACCTCGCGGCTTTCTCCGTTTTCGCCCAGCAGAGATACGCTTTCGGGCGTCAGATCCATCAGCCCCTTGATCGCATCGGATGTACGCCTTCTGGAAACAGCCTCCAGATACTTGCCCAGAGAAATCAGGGCAATGAGCATGCCCGCCGATTCATAGTACAGGCCCATGACGCCGGCATGCGCGGCCTCCGGCGCGGAAGCCAGCGCGATTTCCGCCGTGCTCCACAGGCTGTACAGCAACGCCGCGCCCGTCCCCATGGCGACCAGACTGTCCATGTTCGGCGCTCCCCGCAGCAGAAGGGGAATCCCGGTGCGGTAGAAATCGCGGCCCGACCAGACCACGGGCAGGGTCAGAAAAAGCTGGACAAGCGCAAAGGCCAGAGGGGAAGAATGCGGAGCCAGCCATGCGGGCAGAGGCAGTCCCCAGTGACTGCCCATGGCGATGATTACCAGCGGCACGGCGAACACGAACTCTGTCATCAGACGCCGGCGGCGCAGCGCAAGAGCGGCGTCGCTGCGGGCCTGCTCTTCTTCCCATGCGTCGTGTTCATCGGTTTCCGGCGGAATATACGCGGGTTTGAACCCCAGAGAGGCAATTTTCTCCTCCACCTGTCCGATAAAGGCTTCCTCGCTTATGCCGTGTTCGGCCAGATACGCCTCGTCCGGACTCAGAAGAGCCGTGCCCCCTGCCAGGTTCACGGAAACGGACGCCACGCCCGGCATGGCTCCGAGCGCCCGCTGCGAACGCGCGGAACATGCCGCGCAGCTCATGCCGTCGATACGAAAACGCATGTTTTGCGCCCACTCAGCCATAAATCTGCTCCATTTTTCCTCGCGGGGTCTTGCCAAGAAGCCCGGTCGGCTCTAGTTTATTTGAAAACAGGTTTCGTTTTAGCTTAAGGAGAAATAGTATGTCCATGTTAAGTGTCAAGGGCATGCGCTGCGCGCACTGCCAGAAATCGGTGACGGAGGCCATGGAAAAGGTGCCCGGCGCGGGTCAGGTGACGGTGGATCTGGAAGGAGGCAAGGCCGCCTGGACGGGTGAGGCGTCCGCGGAGGCAATGACCGCCGCCATTGAAGGGCAGGGTTTTGAAGTGGTGAAGTAAGGGAACTTGCCGCAGAAGAGCCTCTTTCCGCATACAGTGGAAAGAGGCTCTTTCCGCCGGAACAGGCGCGGAAGGCTTTTGCCGGCCGCGCACGTGCCGTCATGCCTCAGCCCCTCGCCAGCTCCGGCGCATGGACGGCCAGCCAGATACAGGGGCGGCTTGTTTGCAGCACGCGATGCCTGACATGCCGGGGGAGGAAAAGGTGTTCCCCCCGTCCCAGAATATGCTCCGTCCCGTCCCCGAACCCGAGGCGGGCCTCACCTTCAAGCACAACGACCCATTCGTCGGCGCTCTGGTCGTACCACTCTCCCTCCGGGGTCACATGCCCCCACGAAACAATGCGCTCCACGCGCATCCCCTTTCCGTCCTGCAGCAGCGTCTCAAAAAATTCCGGAGCATGGGGGAGCGTTACCCCTTCCGGCAGATCAAGCAATGACGCCATGTGTTCTCCTCTCGCAGGCATTTTTGCCCCGCGCATGTGAATGATCCCAGCTCTGCGGTGTCTGCGCCGGCCTGGCCGCCAAAGCGGCTTGACGAAGAGGCACAAAAGCGCATTCCAATGGTGACGTGATCCGGCTCGCCAGGCGATGGATGCGGGCTGCGGCCAATTCGCAAAAAAGCCCCCGAAAAATCAGGGGCTTGCAAAAAATGGCGAGGGTGGGATTCGATACTGTATACTATCCCATTAGTATGATTGAAAACCGTCAAAGAAGATGATCTATTATACCCCCAAATATACCCCCTGACAGCTCTCAATATCATTTGTCCTTTCTTTTTACTCTACATTACTTAGGATGTCATCCCCGCAATATTCGAGTTAAAAAATTCCCCACACCATTCGGCATGGGGATATAGAGGGGCGTAAATTCCAGAGGTCAACCTTATTTAATAGTATAGAAACTTTTGATCATAAATTTATCTTTTAAAGCTGAAGAAGCGCCGCATCCTTGAAGATATCAGAATACGACACCTCGGACTCCTAGTGGATGGAATAACCGCCGTTCCTGCACACGGGAACATGACGTGTCACTTCTTTCCCCTCCCTATTAATATAGGAAAGAGGCGTCAGCTCACGGGAGATTTCCTCGCCGAGAACCTGCTTGATGAATTCCGAAGCTTCCAGGCACGATTTGCCCTTGAAGCCGGAAGTTTCCAAAGTGACTTCGCCTGTGGCGTCGATGGAAATGGTGATGGTTTTCATGGTGCTCTCCTACACTGCGGTCAGGGTTATTTTCAGGGTGTTGTTGACCTTCTTTTCCGAGTAGAAATAGTTATGGCGTTTTGCCTGGGCCTTCACGACTTCCGCCGTGTAAGCCTGCTTGAGCAGTTCGCCATGATGGCCGACAGCCTTTCTGAGTCCCTGATCCCAGTCGTCAAAGAGCAGGATGTATTCATCCCCACGTCTGATGACGCCGATCTCATAGCCGAGTTTGGCCGTGGGAACCTGTATGGCATGATCACATTTGCCGAGTTGTTCCTCGGTAATATCCGTGTGAATCTTCAAATCTTCGGGATGCACCACACGCCCATACCACGTATAGGTTTTCTGGTTTTCCACGAAGCGAAGATTGAGCCGTTCGCAGGTTCTCTTGAGAATGTTCAGGCCCTTGATCTGAAGTTTGATTTTAGCGATGTGCGACATGGTTGCCTCACTTGGTCGGGGTAAGAGGTTTTCGGGCTACGGAACGGATTTTTCTCACTTCCTGGGGAGCCGCGTCGGGAGTATTGGCTATTCTTGCTCTGGACATGGCCCAGGAACGCAAGGCGTCAATCTCTTCCTTCATGGTTCGGGAAAGCGGAATCAGGTTCTTTCTGGCTTCTTCCAGACCGTCAAAGAGAGAATCTCTGATGATCTGTTCCAGTTCGGAACCGGTGTATCCGTTCAGCTGCTCCGCCCATTCAAGGGGCATGGCAGTTCCGTATTTTCTGTTCATGATGGCAATGATCTCCCTTCGCTCCCCAAGAGCGGGAAGATCGACAAACCAGATGGAATCAAACCTGCCGGAGCGCAAAAACTCCGCAGGCAGTTCCTTTATGTTGTTTGCCGTGGCCACGATGAACGCCTTGTTCTGATCATTCATCCATGTGAGGAAATGTGAGAACATGCCGCTGGTGGTTCCGCCGTCGCTGCTTCCGTTGCCCTTGACTCCTCCGAACATTTTTTCGAGTTCATCGAGGAAAAGGACACAGTTGCCGAAGGCGTCTATGATCTTGGTTGCTTCTCTGATTCTCCGTTCCGATTCGCCGACAAGGGAATTTTTGAGCTGCCCTATGTCCAGACGAAGCAGAGGAAAATCCAGCATGGAAGCAACGGCACGGGCGGACAGTGACTTGCCTGTTCCCGGAATGCCTACAAGAAGAATTCCTTTGGGCTTGGGAAGCGACGAATCAGGAGCGTAGGCCTGTGCGCGGTTCTGGATGTAGCTTTTCAGTTTTTTCAGGCCCCCTACGTTCTGCATGTCGGCAGGGGGATAAAGCTCCAGCAGACCAGATTTCTTAATCATCTGCGATTTGGCTTCAGTGATGACCTTGGAACTGAAATAGCCTTTTTTCACCAGCGATAAGCTGAAGGCAGTTTCTGCCTGAAATTCAGTCAAACCTGTGGTGAGCCTTGAAGCTTTGCGGTTTGTCCTGATGTTGGTGGTTTCGCCGATCTCGGCCTGCAGGCGCATCAACGCCTCTTCATCGGGCAGCTTCATCTCGATGAGATGAAAGAACGGTTGGAGTTGAATCGGAAGAGTCGGTAATGGGGAGACCATGACCAGACAGTTGCCGACGCTCTTCCAGCGAAGAATTCCATTGAGGATGGACTGGCAAACAACGGGATCGTCAAGAAAGTGCTGGAGTCCATGGGCGATGAGCACCGTATCCTTCACAGTGGAAAGCCATTGAACAGCCTCGACAGGATTTTGGATTTCGTTGAGAGTGAAGGATGACGTGGCCATACCGTGAACACCGGAAACACAATCCCAACGGCATATCTGCCATTCGGGAATCTTCCTCATGAGTTCATCTGCTCGATGCGGTTCCTGAGTTTGTAACAGGATGATGGGGAAACCGGCTTTCAGATAGTCAGTAATCATAATAAAACCTCCTATCTGATACTATTTCTATATGAAAAATGAAAAAGCCCCATGACATGATCACGGGGCTTGAGGTTTTAAAGAGATAAAATTTTAATAATCTTCTTGTTGTGACAGCACTCTAACCGTAGAGCTTTTGTCCAGTGCTTTCATGAGCATACTTATGAGGACAAGTTCCTGAAAAGCATCCTCTTCTGTTAAGGTATCTGTCACTTCATGAGCCTTTTGGTTCCTCACAGCAAGACTCCATCCTTTAAAAAGCACTCTGTACCCTCTCTGCAAATCCTTATCCAGCAATGTCTTATTCAATGAAAATCCTGTTGAATCTCAGAAGATATTTTTGTTAAACTAGATGTGACATTCTGAATCACCTGTATATTTGCCTTTGTTTCTACTTTAAATCGAATACTACTTCCTTCTTTCTTAAACCAAAAAAATCAATTCATCCAGCTCTTTCATATACTACGCCTTCACAATGTCCATAAGCTTGTCGTAACTGTCCACCACGTCGTATGTGACGCGGTTGTCGCCAAGTTTTTCCGTCAGCATATTAAAGAATTTGCGTGCGCAGGCAATCTTTGTTTCCTCCACACCGCGCAGTTCCATGGAAGACATGCTGCCCTTGGTCTCTGCTACAAAATAAATGTGCTTTACACATCCTTCCTTGAAGGCAATAGCCCAGTCGGGATTGTAGGGGCCTACCGGCGTAGGAATGAAAAAGCCGCTCGGTAGTTTGGCATATACCACAACCTCACCGGCCGTATCCAGCCTGTCGGCGAACCTGCGTTCCACTCCCGACTGCGTATTTACATAGTCATAAATATGTTTCTGGAGCTTCTGCCCCGTGTCGCCTGCCAGCCTTACCTGAGCTTCGGTAAAAATGCTGCTGTCGTAGCTTTCCGAAAGGCAGTCGTAACTCAGGCGTTCGATAATACAGGTTGCTTTCTGTTCGTTGATGAGCCGCCCGGCTTCAGAAATAAATTCCTCCGGGTTCTGGCGGAACAGGTCAAAGGTGCTGGCATGAACGCCCGACAGCATGAGCGCAAGGGTTTTTCGTGTCAGCTTCGTCAGTTCTGCCAGTTTTCCGAGCAGATCGTATTTTACCTGAGAATGTACGGAAGACTTGCTGAATTCGGTTTCCGTCTTTTTTATGGTGAACGCAGATCCCTGCTCCAGGTGTTCCGTTGTCATGTTGTCCTGCTGCATCCCGGTAACGACCACATATTTCAGCGGAGTGACTTTCAATTCCGCATTCAGTGTGTCGATACAGTTGCGGATAAGCTCGCCGCTGTCGAAATCCACACGATAGATTGCCTTATGGTTGATACGTCTCCAGAGTTCCTGAAACTCCTTTTTTCTGAAATTTCCGTTCAGGAGGTTGGTTCTGGATTTGCTTTCATCGCTTACAGGAATGCCCTGAGCGCAGAGATACAGGGAATCAATCAGCGTCACTATGCTTTCCGTGTAGGGGAAAAGTTCCGGTCGCATGGGCTTCAGCCGGTCCTGTTCCCTGGCTTCGTGATATGTTGCCGTTACTTCTTCGCTGACTTCGTCAATATAATCGTTCTTCAGCAGCCAGGCGTGGATCATGTTGGCCATGGCGTCGTCAATTTTTGTTCTGGTACCGTCCGCCGCCTGCACTACCTTGCCGGAGAAGAAGCCGGTTTCCGCCTTGCGGGGGCGATCGGAAATTGTCTCCCGTATTTCCTTTTGAAGGTTGGAAACAAAGTCCGTATAACTTTCGCTGGTAATCACAGTCAGCACGTTCAACTGATGGGTGGTGAGGGGATTATCCATCCTCTCGCCCTGCTGATTGACGCAGAGGCGCAGGCCCCGCCCGACTTCCTGCCTGCGGGAAATGGTGCTGTCGCTGTGCTTGAGCATACACATGACAAAGACATTCGGATTATCCCAGCCTTCCCGCAGAGCCGAGTGAGAGAAGATGAAGCGCGTCGGCTCATCAAAAGAAAGCAGGCGTTCCTTATCCTTCAGAATAAGGTCATAGGCATCCGTATCGTCGGAAAGTCCCTTGTCTTCACCTCTTTTTATGACAGAAGGATCTACAAGTCTGTTGCTCTTCCTGTCTATGGAAAAGTACCCGTTATGCGTACGTTCCGCCGTGATGCTTTCAAGATATTCCCGATACCGTTCATTCCGGACGGGCAAGGTGTAGTGAAGAATGTCGTTGACCTGAAGATTGTACTCCTCTTCAAACATGCGGGCGTATTCACCCTTGTTTCCGGGTTGATTGTAGTCCCTGTATTTTGCGACTTCATCAATGAAGAAGAGGGACAAAACCTTGATTCCCAGAGGATAGAGACGCATTTCCGTATCCAGATGGGCACGCACGGCTTCCCGAATCTGGAGGCGGCGAAGCATGGCTTCGTTCACGTCACCGCAGGCCTCGCCGGTATGGAGGACAAGACCGTTGGTGAATTCCACGGTCCAGTTTCCGGCGTCTATCTGCGAGACAACATAGCCATGATATTCGTCAAGCCCGCCGGACAGATTGAAAAGATTTTCTCCCTGCCCCACCTTTCTGGCAACTCTTTTTATGGAGCCGCTTTTCTGCTTTATTTCCAGCTCCATGCGGGCAACCGGGGCTTTGGATGAAACTTCTATATCTTCCAGATAAAGATATGCGTTCGTCCCGGAAAGCCCTTTGACGGATATGCCGCGAACGCCGATTTTCTTCACCAGCTTCTGATTATAGGCATCCAGGGCGTCCAGTCTGTGAATTTTGTTGTGTTCCACACGGTGTGTGGCGGAATAACGCAGTATCATGAGGGGATTGAATTTTTTCAGAGCCTCCTGCGTTTTTTTGCCTTCCATTTTCTGCGGCTCGTCCAGAATGAGAATAGGACGGTTGGCGCTGATGACGTCTATGGGCCTGCGGGAACCGAATTCATCCAGTTCGTCGTAAATACGCAGGTTATCCTTTCCGATAGCGTTGAAGGCCTGAATATTGATGATCATGACGCTGAGATCCGCGCTGGAAGAAAAACTTTCCAGAGCATGCAGCGTTCGGGAATTGTAGGTGAAAAAGCGCGCTCTTTTGCCATAGGTTTCGGCAAAGTGATCGGAGGTTACTTCAAAGGATTTGCTCACTCCTTCGCGAATGGCTATGCTCGGCACCATGACGATGAATTTGTTCCAGCCGTAACGGTTGTTCAGCTCGAACATGGTTTTGATATAGCAGTATGTCTTGCCTGTGCCGGTTTCCATTTCCACATCGAGATTGACGGGGCACCAGGCGGCGTCGTTCTCCTCGATATCTCTTCCCTCACTGTCCTTCAGCTTTGGGGAAAGGGGGAGATTCTGACGCATCTGCACCTTCCGTATATTTTCAAGCAGCTCCGCCCGTGAAAGGACAAGCTCGGTATTCTTCACCCCTAAGCCTGTATCGTTTATTTTGGGATTCGTTCCGGGATCCATACGGTACGACATGCCGGACAGTCTGGGCTGACCGGCAAAGCAATCCACCACGGATTCTACGGCGGCGGTCTGATAGGGCTGAATTTTAAACTTGAGCTTCATGGAAAAAACCTGCTTTTCTTTCTGCATCGTTTTTTTTTAGCAACGGCTGCATAAAAGATTAACATGTTGAAATTAATTGCTTAATAACAAAAAGCTTTCTGCATTTTAGCTATTTGCTTTCTGCATTCGTCAAAACCCAAAAAGGCTTTGAACGTGTTCCAAGATTATCAATTAAGCCACGTCTTCTTAGGCTGGTGATTAGGTTCGATACCCTATGGCTTTTTTCTTTTTTAGATAACGATATACTTAATTGAGGAAACAGTTCCTGCTCGATATCCTGTCTAGTAACACCGTTATTTTCTGTAATAAAACGTAAAAGCAAATCTGCATAGTAAGCAGTACCTTGTTCTTTAACCTGATAATATTGGGTAGTTCCTCCTGGAACCATCTGTGCAACATATACAGATATATGCAAATGTGGCTTTCTTCCTTCAATTAATCCTTTTTTTCTTAAATGACTTATCATTTCACTGGGGATAGGCAATCTTTTCTGAATACGATCTAAAGCTAGAATATCAGAAATCGGCAGGTCGGTATTTTGAAGGAGCAGGCGGGTATAGGCAGGGTCGACAATTTTACCATGTATGGTCAACTTTACCTGATTGTGCGTCAAATCATAGTCCGGCAGAGGAAAATATCTTTTTGCCTGACTCTGATACATTTTTGCAATACCCATTCCCATGCTGTCAATCATGTTCAATTGAGACATGGCATTTGCAAGACATGGATTACGATAGCGTTGAGGCGTCTGCTTTCCTTCAATATAATCATCTGGTTTCCCTTCGAAAAAATAACCGGCGCTGAGAAATTCCAGTCGATCCTGATATTCCGTAACAATAACCCGGCTGTTCAGTGTATAGTCCTGATGAATGATACAGTTGTGTAAGGCTTCCATAATGACATCTTTATCGTACTTGGAGAACTCCAGAGAGACGAGCGAGTCGTCAGGGAGTATCCTGAGCTGGATATTACGAATACGGGAATACAGCTCCGAAGAGGTAAGATAAAAAGGAAGTCCGAAATGCTCATATGCTTTTTCAGGCCCTTCAAGACGCCATGTCAACTGTGCAGGATGAGGAGAAAGAAAGCCCCAAGATTCACTTTTACCGAAGAGTAGAACCGCCGCCCTTGTAAGTTTTCCAGCGTTGATCAGATGCAGTTTGCTGAGAAAAGTTTCTTCCGGCCAGGACGCTATTTCTTCCGGGGCTATCCTGTTTTTATGCTTCTGAATAAAATCCTGTCTGGCTTTTTTCAGTGCAGAGGCATCAAGATCATCGACACCTGCCTCCGGTACAACGTGGGCAGACCAGTCTTCAGTAAGCGTCTGGTTACGGATTGTGTCAAGTTGTGCAAAATCCAGAGCTTTCAGACTTTCCCCGGCCCGGGAGTAGGCATGACCGTTGGCAAGTACGGGAATACCACACGGCGCAGCCGGAATCTCAAAGAGGATGACTCTCTTCCCTTCCTCCTCCACCTCATAAATTTCCATGAAGCTTATGGAACCCGTAATTTGCTTTATTTGTCCCTTCAGACTTTGCAGCTGCTCATGATCACGACGAAAATTCGTGCCTGTAATTTTTCTTGTCTTATCGTTTACCCCAAAAACAAGCCACGCTTTTTCCTTGCCCCTTATGTTCGCTTCATTTGAGAGAGCAGAAAAATATTTGGCTATTTCACTTGTTTTATAGTCGTTGGAAGCTTCTTTAAATTCCACAAGTTCACTTTCCCAAGCAGTAATCAGCGAGGAAAGAAGCTCTCGAAGTTTTTGCTGTTCCACGCTTCTCTCCTACAGGGTCTTGACCAGTGTGCCGGGGGAGAGCAGGCGGAATATCTGCTCCACGTTGATTTTTACCGCGTCGGAGGCAAAGCCGTCGTCACGGAACACCGCGCGGACAGGCTGAAGTTTTGCCAGTTCCTGCACGAGTTCTTCCGTGATATTTTTGTCAAAACAGGCAACAAGTGCATTTTCATCCACAAAAAACACGGTCTTCCCCTGCCTCTTTACCCGGCGGATGGGTAGAGACAAGTCCACGCCCCAGTCCAGCAGCACCTGAAAGAGCAGGTCTTCAGGGGAGCGGTCATATTTTATGTTGCTCACATCCTCCATCAATGTTTTCTGGCTTACGGCGTCGGGATTATAAAACACGTCGGCCATGTTGGAAGAATCCACCTTCAGCACGCGGAAGCCGGTATCCAACGAGGACGCGACAAGCTTTGCCGCATCCAAAAGACTCCCCTGTCCCGTGGAAGAAGCGCTTGTCTGTTTTGCAGCCATCTCTTCCTTTATCTTCTTTCCGGCGCGGCGTATGCGCTCCTTGCTTATCTCCGCAATGGTTTTATAGCCCGCCTTCGCGGCTTCGCTCTTTTCGTCGCACTTTTCCGGCAGCTGCACCATGATGAAACGGCGATTTCCCCCGTCTTCCGCATTGAGCTGCATCACCGCATGGGCCGTGGTGGAGGAACCGGCGAAGAAGTCGAGGATAAGAAACGATTCCTCTTCAGAAGTTGCATAAACAACCAAATCTTTAATTAAATCAATTGGTTTTGGATTGTTAAAATCAATATTTCCCATAAGATTTCTATATTCTTTTGTTGCAACGTCAGTAGAGTATGACGCGCCACCCAAGACTGACTTTGGCCGTACCCTTCTTGCTCCTTCTTCAGATTCAAGATAGTCTTTTTCATAAATATTATATTTATCTCCAACAAGCTTTCCATACAGAAATGATATATTTTCCTTTGCTTTTTCTTTCCCCCATCTCCATCTTCCATCTACTCCATTTGATTTAATTGGAAAAGCTTGCTCTGTAAAATATTTATCATGCCGTAAAGAAACATTTCCAGATTCTTTATTTACATAAAAAGGATAATACATATTAGGTCTATCACATCTTGTATCAGCACCACCTCTTTTTCGTAATTCAATGAGTCTATATTTACCATTTTCATCATTTAAATTGTATCCATTTATTACTTCTTGACTTAATTTTAACCCATTTTCTGAAAAATTATGCGATTTAACAAACATTAATATTCTTTCATTCGCTCTTGCAATATATTTTTTATCATTTCTTCCTTTGAAATTATTTATAACCGTTAAATCAGATATAAAATTTTTTTGTCCAAACAGCTCAATTCCTATTTTTTTAATATTATCAGATTCGCTATCATCAATACTAATAAAAATGACGCCATCATCTGCAAGCAAACTCCTTGCTAACTTCAGACGGGGATACATCATACTCAGCCAGTCGGAATGGAAACGTCCATTGCTTTCTGGATTGGCCACAAGACGGCCGCTTTCGTTCTTTTGATTGGAGCGTTCAAGATAGGCATCAGTGTTTTCGGCAAAGTCGTCTTCATAAATGAAATCGTTGCCCGTATTGTAGGGCGGATCGATATAAATCATTTTGACCTTGCCGAGGTAGGATTCCTGAAGCAGTTTCAGGGCGTCGAGGTTGTCGCCTTCGATGAAGAGGTTCTGCGTGGTATCGAAGTCCACACTTTCCTCACGGCAGGGGCGCAGGGTTTTGGCTATGGGCGCGTTGGCGGCAAGCATGGCCTCTTTTTTGCCCGGCCAGTCCAGCCGGTAGCGTTCCCGTTCCCCTTCCACAATGCTGTTTGAAAGCTCCTGACGCAGCGCGTCGAAATCCACGGCAAGAGAGATGTTGCCGTTTCTGTCCTTCGCTTCCGTCACACAGTTGGGAAACAGTTCGCGTATGCGGGCAATGTTGTCCTGCGTCATGTCCGGGGTGTGCATCTTGAGCTTGTCCACAGCCTGTCCTTTTTTCTTGCGGGATTATAGAAAACGTATTTCATGCGGCAATGTTTTGCCCCGCCGGGGGGGCCGGGGGAATCATTTCCCCCGGCGGGGTACGGGGCGGAGCCCCGATTCTTCCCTTTTTTTATTCAGCGCAAAGGGCGGCCAGCTCCTGCCGAACCAGCCGCAGTTCCCTGTTGATGGGAATCTGCCGGTTGAACTGCTTTTCCTTCCACAGGCGACGTTCCAGCTTTGCCGCTTCCTTCTTTTTTTCCTGAATTGCATTGAGGCGCAAAATCCACGCTTCCAGCGACTCTTCCGAACGCTGCCGGAAGGGCGCAAGCGTTGCGATGATTATTTCATAAAGCCGTTCCAGGTTCAGGGCAAGGGGCAGGGGGACCCGCGGGGTATCCGCAGGCATCCATTCCGAAAAGAGGTATTCGCTCATGAACTTTTTTCCGCCGGAAAGTATTGCAGGCGCGGCGGCAAGGCGCAGACTGTCTTCACGGCGAAGCTCAAAGATAATGGAAAAGGGAATGGCTTCATCCATACAGCGAAGGAGCCGCGTGTTTATATTCTCCTCTTTCAGGGCCAGAGCGAACACCTGAATTTCCGGAACGGCAGGCGTGGCGTCCAGATTGAGGGTTTCGGGCGCAAGCTTGTTCTTCCAGCGGATTTGTGCCACCTGTGCGACAAAAAGTTCCCGGACTTCGGCAGACACGGAAGCGTGTTCATAAATTTTGTCTTTGGGGATGATTCTCCCGAACGCAGTGGCCGGAGGGTAGTCATAAAGCGTCATGGCATGACCACCAGAAAGGCTATGAGCTCAAAATCGTCAAGTCCGGCTATGCTGTTGACAAGGGCCGTGGTTCTGCCGCCGGAAAAAAGGCTGTCTATGTCGCGCTCTTCCTTGACTGCCATCATGGACTGAATGGCCCCGGAAAGAAGCTCGGAACAGCGCTGCATGTTCCTGCCTTCCGCTGTCTGCTCGTTGAACTGACGGCACACGTCGTACTGGGGAGTGTTCTGCCCCCGGCATGCCGTCCGCACCAGATCCAGTATTTTTTTCACTTCCGTATGATCGGCAATGATATTCCCGTCTGCGCCCATGTAGAGCAGGTAATACGGGTGAAGGCGGTTGCTTTGGGTGACGCTCACGCCCTGATTCAGATTACGCAGAGCAAACACGACGCCGGGCATGAGGCCAAGTTCCGGGCGGGCCGCAATGACGGCATGCAACCCCTTGGGAGCCAGAGCCTGATCGCCGTTTTCCTGTATGAAGTTCAGCAGATCCATACGAAAATCGTTCAGGCCGAGGTCGGTGATGGAAATGCCCGTCTTCAGATCTTCCATTTCAATGACTTCATCCTGGAGCCTGCGGAGTTGTTCCCGACGGTAGGAAACGTCCGTACTTTTTGCCGTAAGCACGTTGTCGTCGCCCGTGGCCGTGATATCCGCAATGACCATGCGGCTTTCCACACGCTCCTTCAAATTTATGTATTCATCCAGTGAAATGTCGGGCCAGTAATTCACAAGCTGAATGCTCGCGTTGGGCGAACCGATACGGTCAATGCGGCCGAATCGCTGAATGATCCTCACGGGGTTCCAATGAATGTCGTAATTGATGAGGTAGTCGCAATCCTGAAGGTTCTGCCCTTCCGAAATGCAGTCCGTGGCCACGAGAAGATCTATTTCTCCCTGTTCTTCGGGCATGATTCCGGCCTTATCCTTGGCCCTGGGAGCAAAAAGCGAGAGTATGGATTCAAAGTCATACGTTTTTTTCAGTGTGGTTTTCGGCGCGGATGTGCCGGTGACAAGCGCCGCATGAAGGCCGAGCTTCCTGATTTCCGGAGCAAGTTCTTCATAAAGATAGCGGGCCGTATCGGCAAAAGCGGTGAACAGAAGAATCTTTTTGTTTCCGGCATTGATGGGGTGAGCGATTTTCTCCGCAACATGTGCTTTCAGGTGTTTCAGCTTGGCGTCGTCTTCAGGGCCGACCTTGTTCATGGATTCCAGCAGGCTGTCTATAACGGCAAGATCGGCGGAGAGTTCCCTTTCCCATGTGACAATGTCCATGTCCGCCAGACTGATCCGTATTTTTTTCCCGATGGCGGGAATTTCCTCTTCCTCTTCCAGAGAGGGCGGAACTATTCTCTCCCCGGTGAAGCCCGTGCCCTTTTTCTTGAATGTGGCCACGCTTTCCAGCGTGTGTGCATAATTTTCCCGGAGTTCGCTCAGCGTCAGGCGGAAGGCTTCTACCGAACTTTCCAGCCTTTTGAGCAGATTTGTCGTCATAAGCGCCTGGAGACTCCGTTCACGGTCGGCCTGCCGCAGTACGTTTCTGCCCTCAAGTCTGGTATCGTACATGTCGGCATACTTCTTCACCCTGCTGGGAAAAAGATAGGCAAATGGCGTATAGACACAGAGCGTCAGTGCGGAAAGCTGCGTATAGATATCGTTGAAGTCCGGTACGCCGCTCTTTTCCGTAAGCGGGCAGCGGAAGGAAAGAGGTTTTCTTCGCTGCGGAAACGCGCCGATATCCTTTGTATCATAAAAAGTCTGAATGTGTCTGCGGGAACGCGCTATGGTCACGCTGTCCAGCAGCTCGAAAAAATCAAAATCCAGCTGATCCAGTATGGCCTTGGGCGTGCGTTCCTCCGGCGGCAGTTTCGACCACGCATTAAATGCCGTCTGCGCCCGGCGGAATATCTCTTCCACACTGCGGGAGCCGCGCAGTGTGTCGCTCAGATTTTCCGAATCCCCTTCATAGGCCAAAGCAAGCTGATTGCGGAGATCGGAAAAGCGATTGTTCACCGGCGTTGCCGAAAGCATGAGTACCTTTGTTTTAACGCCTTCCCGTATCACCTTGTTCATAAGCCGCTGATACCGGGTTTCATGCTCCTTGTAGGGGTTATTATTACGAAAATTATGCGATTCGTCGATGACTACAAGATCGTAATTGCCCCAGTTCACCTGATTAAGCGTAATGCCGAAGGATTCGCCGCTCGTGCGGGACAAATCCGTATGCGCAAGCACATCGTAATTGAAACGATCCTCCCGGAATATATTGGTCTTCACATTCTTGTTATAGGTCAGCCAGTTGTGCGCCAGCTTCTTGGGGCACAGAATGAGAACGGATTTGTTTCTCAGCTCATAGTATTTGACGACCGCAAGCGCCGTAAAGGTCTTGCCGAGACCCACGCTGTCGGCAAGAATGCAGCCGTTGTACGTTTCAAGCTTGTTGATGATTCCCACTGCCGCATCGCGCTGATAGTTGAAAAGTTTCTTCCATACAAACGTGTTCTGATAACCCGTTCTGTCATTGGGCAGAAGATCTTCGCTGATATCGTCCAGAAATTCCCTGAATATGTTGTAAAGAATAAGAAAGTAGATGCGCTCCGGCGAATTTTCAACATACGCGGACACAATATGCGCGCAGACTTCCTCAGTAACATCCTGCACCTTGTCCGCATCGTTCCATACCGTATCGAACAGCTGAAGATACTTTACTGTAATTTCTGCTTCAGTGAAACAGTTGATGAAGTTGGATATTGCATTGCCTTTCTGATAGCCGAGATCAACGGCTGTAAAACCCTGCAAGGGCATATACACGGCCGCAGAATCTCTGCTCTGCACGCAAGCAAAGGACTGCATGGGAGCAAGCGTTTTGTTGGAACGGAAAAGGGCCTTGCGGCGCAACCAGTCGGCACACTCCCGCGCTATGGCCCGTTGCGTGAGCTTGTTCCGAAGCTGTATTTCAAACTCCGTACCGTAAAGGCTGTGTTCGCGCCCGGCCTTGGGTATAAAGAACTCCCGCCGCTCTTTTTTTATCTTGTCGGTGGCTTCGTCAGCCGTGAACGTAGGGGCCGTAAAGATAAATTCCATCCCCTCAATCTTTTCCAGCTCTTTTTTCAGAGCTTCATAAGCATATATGGAAAAGCACGATGCCGCAATCTTCAGCCTGCTCTTAGAACGGAGTATTTCTTTAAGATTGTCACCAAACAAGCTGTTGATATTATCAAGAAGTTCCATGTTCATCCCTTTCGATGCCACCTGCATCCGAACGCCAAAGGCAGGATTTCCGAAAGAGTAGCGCAGAAACTCTTACTTGCCTAGCAGAATGCCATGCCAGTGAGAACCAAAAATATCCACATATCAAATATGTAAGTCTGTATGCCTATCAGTTTATTTTTTGTTGACATTTTCAAATGGGGGCTGTCCCAGCTAAGAAAAAAGAGCTAGGATAAGACCATGTATGAAAGACGCAGCAGACTAAATAATCGGCAACAGGCCGAACTCATAAAATTTTTTGTGTCTGGTGCCACGGCAAGGGTATCCGCCTTTTCGGCATGGTTCATGACGCCATGCCTAGCCGGGGAAATGTGATCATGCCTGCGCGGGGGCTTCCACCTGTTCCGGCATATGGACAGGTTCCACGTTTTTCCATGCCCCTTCTTTCTGGCTGGCTTCCCACAAGTCCAGCTTGCTTTGCAGTCCTACCCATAGTTCCGGGGAGGTAGAAAAGGCGCGGGAGAGGCGCATAGCCATATCTACAGTCACGGGCGCACGCCCGTTCACAATGGCGGAAAGGGTTTTGCGCGAAACGCCCAGCCGTGCGGCAAGCTCTGTAATGGAAAGGTTGAGAGGCTCCATATACAACCCCTTGATAATTTCGCCCGGAGAAGACGGGCGGCGTGTGGTAATGCGTCCCATGGCAAGCCCTCAATGGTAATCATGGTAATTTACAACGTAGACATCCCCGTTTTCAAAACGGAATGTGATACGCCAGTTTCCCGATACATTCACCGCCCAATGTTCCGCAAGGTCTCCTTTCAGCATATGAAGACGTGAACCGGGGAAATTCATGTCCCCTACAGTCTTTGCCATATCCAGCAAGTCCAGAATCAGACGCAGCCTTGTAGCGTGTCTGGCCTGAATCCCTTTCAGACTGCCGGTATGGAAAAACAGTTCAAGCCCCTTGTGGGCAAAGCTCTTTATCATGGCCTATTGTAACCTCTTGCGTTACGGCAGGCAAGTAAGACAAGTGAGACGGTTCCAGAAACAAAAATCCCTGATTCCGCCGCGCCAGTTCATCCCCGTGCGACATGCGCGACATGAGTCCTGAACATCCCCCCTCTCTTCGTTTTGGCAGGACGGGTAGCACGGTTCACTTTTCAACCGTACTACCGTTCCAGCCCTTGCGCCCGTAGGAGGTATCACGGGTAGTACGGTTGTTCTGAACATTTTCAACCTTTCAGGGGGGGGG
>OLFV01001174.1_pt1 | contig 26742 bp, 25 predicted proteins | sample 1605551 | NCBI WGS metagenome assembly OLFV01 (sample SAMEA3888922, study PRJEB22519) | human gut metagenome | biome: human gut; feature: human-associated habitat; material: faeces | place: Denmark | collected 2011 | reverse complement strand
GCAACGTTTTCTCTGTTGTGCCCAAATCCAAGGTCAAAATTGTGGCAAAAATGCTCAAGGCGATCCACGCCCAGGAGAGTAAGAAGGCGTCCCGCGAGAAGGCAAAGGCTGTGGTCGCCGAGTTGCGCGCCATGAAGCTGAAGGAGGCTGCCAAGAAGGTCGAGGACGGCATTGATGAGACGCTGACCTACTGCGATTTCCCCAGCGAGCATTGGACCCGCATCCGCACCAACAACGTGATCGAGCGGCTGAACCGTGAGATCCGTCGGCGCACCCGTGTGGTGGGGACATTCCCCGATGGCAACTCCGCCCTGATGCTGGTCTGCGCGAGGCTACGCCACGTGGCGGGCACCCAGTGGGGCAGCAAGAAATACATGAACATGAAGCACTTGGAGGCGGCTCTGGACGACGCCTTCATTGTCGGCTGACTTCATTCAGCCGGAGCCTGCAAACAATTTTGCGCATAAATCTTGACGGCACCGTTTTTGGGAGCTGCTGAGCGGATTTGAACCGCTGACCTCATCCTTACCAAAAATTTCTGGTAAGGATTTTCTTTTTTTCTGTTGTCTTATCCTGTTGCAATTTTTCCTTTGTTTTCAATGCTTTCACGCTTTTTCGTACTATATCTGCTGTATCTTGTCATAGCCCGCTTACAGAGGTTATTTTCATATAGCTCAAGGTTTTTCTCAAGGTTTTTGCAACCGGACAAATTGCTTGTGGGATGAAAACCTTGAGCCTTACAGATAAAAACATAGCCCTTTTATTTTTTCTGCTCCCTCTCCCCCATAGTGTTCCGCTATGTAATCCGAAAAAATTTCCATCCCAAAATGTAAATTCGACTACTCAAGGACTGTATCAGCGTTCATGCTGGTGCAGTCCTTTTTTCATATATCCATCACTCAAAGAAAGGAGGTTTTCCCCATGTCGCTTCTCTACTTTTTTATCGCCATCTGGGTATCCGTCAACGGCATCACCAGCCCGTTTGATGATGCTCTCTCGTTCTTCATGTGGGCTGCTGTGCTTGTCCCGGTGATTGCTTGCGTTTTCATTCTGCTCCACTGTGGCGATGATGACCGCAAAAATTGAACCTCAATATTCAACCGGAAGGAGGTGTTCCCATGACTGGCGAAGGTATCTTGTTCTGCTTCTCCATGCTGCTCCTCGCTCTGTATCTCTTAGGCAGCTGCTAACCACAAAATCAAAATCAGAAAGGAAAATCGTTATGTCACGCAACGAACTTATCGCCAAAATCGAAACCCTGCAAACGCTTGAAGCCCTTATCGAAGAAACCAAAGCCGAAGCCGAAACCGTCCGCAACAGCATCAAGGCGGAAATGGAAGCAGCCAACACCGAAGAACTGTCTGCCGGGGGCTATATCGTGCGGTGGACTTCTGTTCTCACCACTCGATTTGATACCAAGACCTTCAAAGAAAAGTGTGGAGAGGAGGTCTACAAAGCCTTTACCAAACAGGTTTCCTCCCGGCGTTTCTCCATCAGCGCATAAGAAAAGCCCCTTGTCTGACCGCCTACCAAGCACCAGACAAAGAGCCATCTAACCACACTACAGGAGCGGGTACAGTCTGAGTATACTGTATCCGCTCCCCTTTTTCAAGGAGGATTTATTATGAAACAACTGACTTCTTATAACCGTGTCGCTGGCTATCTCAACAAGCTGTTTGACCTGCTGAACCAGCACTTTTTTGAAAATGAACTTGCAAGACCCACCATCACTATTCAATCCACACCACGAGCCTACGGTCATTTTTCTCTGCGTGATGACGCATGGGTATCTACGCTGGGAGCGACACATGAAATCAATATCGGAGCTGGAACGCTGGCAAGACCTATTGAAGCTATCTGCGCTACTCTTTTGCACGAGATGTGTCATTACTACGCCCACGTTCATTCTATCCAAGATACCAGCCGTGGCTATACCTATCACAACAAACGCTTCAAGCAGATTGCAGAATCCCATGGCCTGATTGTGGAGCATGACCCCAAATATGGTTGGACTATTACGCACCCAAGCGAAGAACTGTTGGATTTTATCCTTGAAAATGACCTGACCGATATTCTCATTACACGCAACGAGCATTACGGAATCTCTGTTTCCGGTACAGGCAGTCACAACGGCAATCCCACACCTCCGCCGCCGAAGCCATCCAGCAGCCGCAAATATGTCTGCCCATGCTGTGGAAACTCTGTCCGGGCTACAAAATGCGTCCATATTGCTTGCATGGACTGTCAGGCAGAAATGGTTGTTGCATCTTGACAATATATCAAAAAAGGAATATTATGAAGAAGCAAGAGGTGATGATGTGTTTGACATCGAGTTTTACCGTCTGCCAAATGGAATTGCCCCGGTAGAAGAGTTCTTGGATTCCCTGAATGTAAAGATGAGGTCAAAGGCTATTTACAGTCTTTCTATTCTGGAAGAACAGGGAAACCGTCTGAGAGAACCGTTTTCTAAATCACTTGGAGATGGACTATTTGAGTTGCGTATCAAGTTTGCCAGTGACATTACCCGCATATTCTATTTCTTTGTTGTGGACAATAAAATAGTTCTGACAAACGGTTTTGTGAAGAAAACTGTAAAAACACCAAAATCCGAATTGGATTTAGCCCGCAAATATAAAGCTGACTATGAAAGGAGAATCGGCCATGAGTGACCTGAAAAAATATCTGGATAAGCAGCTTGCTGACCCTGCTTTTGCGGAAGAGTACGAAAAGCAGCGTCCCGAATACGAAGCGATTCGTGCTATGATTGCCGCTCGTTTGGACAGCAACATGACCCAAAAGGAACTTGCGGAAAAAACAGGTATCCGGCAGTCCAATTTGAGCCGAATCGAAAATGGAACGTGCAGCCCCACAGTCGAAACGTTGTCCCGTATCGCTGCTGGCCTTGGAAAGCAGTTAAAAATTGAGTTCTACTGAAACAAAGCGTCCTGTCATCACAGGGCGCTTTTGTTATGTCCAGAATCAATTACATAACCATGTATTCCTGATATATCCTCTCATAGATGTCAGTGGATTCTTTCTCCCACAGGTGTTGATTCAGTGATAAAGTGATACGAGGTACAGATGATTTCACATCCTTGGATAGATTCAATCCGTATTTGTCCAGAAGTTCTCGTTTACTCATTCGATTATCTGGTGTATCAGAATTACTTGCAGATACACATTGATTCGTTGCTCTGATTCCAATTTTCCTAATAGCAGGTTTATCCTTGTACCATGTGAAGCGGGGTATAAATCGAATTGCAAGTTCTGGATATTGCGCATAATAGGTTTCATTGATTTCATCAGCCAACATTTGATACTTCTCCAAATCAGGATATTTTCTAAACAAAAGTTCTGAAATGCACTTTTCAAATTCCGCAGCAGAAATATCAGATGGTTTTACTAAATTCAACCTTGCGGAAAATGAAACACTTTTAAAGCTAATCAGCGGCATTGGTAAATCATTCAGCTTTCTATCGGGATGATTCTTAGGAACAAATTCTTTTATGGGCTCACGTTCGCAATAATCTATGATTTTTACCTCATTATCGTAATAATAACGGTACTTTTTTGAGAAATTACATTTTTCGTATCTGCTATTGAACTGATATTTGCTGCACTCAACGCTGATAAGCCCTATTGCACACATAAACTTAATCAGGTTGGATACGTTTGCCGCAGACCCCGCAATCGCAATCATGCTTCTACTGGTGGTTGGAATCGGCATAATCGTACAGCCCTCTCCATACCTGATATTGCGTACACGCTTGATAAAGGCCAGCACCTTGGAAAACTTCCTCCTTTGAGCTGCTTTCGCCCTGCTTACAGGGACACAGAACTCAGGCGGAGAGTAATCCATACATCTTTCCGGCTTCCAGTTATCTTCATTCTTGTTTTCAACCATTTTCTTGTTCTGCTCCTTGAGCAAGATTTCATTGTAGATTTGTGTCAACGTAATCATACTCTATCTCCTATCTGATTTGTATTTTCTGTTTTTCCTGAAATTGCCGTTCTAAAAATATCGCTGGCCTTTTCAATACTCGCTTCGTCTGCGTGGGTATACATCCTAAGCGTTACGGCCTTGTCGCTATGTCCCAGCTTCTCTGATACACTCGCAATATCCGCACCGTTTGTAATGGCTACACTGGCAAAGCTATGACGTAGCAGATGTGGATGCAAGCCCTCAATACCGCACTTCTCTCCCAGCTTTTTCAGGAAGCGCCTTGGAGAGTCTGGATGAAGCGGTAATCCTGTCGACTCATTTGTGAACACATACTCTGATTCCTTCGCAAGCCGTTGCCTGTCCCGTAGGACTCTGAGCATTTCCATTACTTCCGGGTCAACTCCAAACGTTCTACTCTTTCCATTTTTGGTCAGGTCACGGAACACGCCTTTATCCGGGGTATAAACCATTGTCCCATCAACCGTAATTCGTTCCCTGTCAAAGTCTACGTTGCTCCACAGCAGTCCCACACACTCCCCAACACGCATACCACTATCAACCAACAAGCGCACAAGGGCTTGCCACAGGAATGGTTCAGTTTTCAGTGCCTCACACAGCTTTTGCAGCTCATCAGCCGTACATGCCATCGGAGCCTGTGTCTGACTCGTGTCCTTGCGCTTGTGGGGACGGTCAACCTTATCCATCGGGTTCCGGTCTATCAGCTCATCCTTGTAAGCCATCTTGATAATTGCACGAACAATGGTATAGACCTTTACGGGGATAGATAAGGATACGTTCATTGCTTGCTGGTTCCGCAGTAGTTGATTGATGTCCCCCGCCTTAATTGCTTGCAGTTCCAAGGCTCCAATATCAGGATAGATGTGCTTTTCCAGTTGGAGCTGATAGTTGTAGATGGTATGCTCACTGCATCTTAGCCGGAGGTCTGGCAAAAACGTTTCTTCGCAAAAACGCTTAAAGGTCATTCTGTTCCTTGCCTCAAGGATTTTTTTCTGCTCTGCTTCTTCCTGTTCCGCTTTTCTTTCCTTACGAGTCTTGACCTTGCCATCTCTACAATCACGTTCAAATTCGGACGCAACTGCTTGCAGCCTTGCTTTGACTGTTTTACCAGCTAACCCCTCTGGCCTATCCCATCTCATTGTGTAGGGGGATAGGCCGTGACCTCTGCTAACCGAAATCTCGTAGAAAACGCTGCCATCTTTTCTCTGTTTTTGCTTTACCGATGCCATATATACCCCTCTCTCACATCACATAAGGCTTTGCAACTGCCTGTGCTGCCAATCTGTGCTCTCGCTCCATAAACGCTTCATAATCAATCATGTACTTTGTCCCTGCCATCCTGCATGGAACGGTTCCGCTCTTACACTGTTTGCGAATGTAGAACTGGCTAAATCCGCTGTGCGTTGCTGTGTCCTTGATGCTCATAAACCCTGTCAAATTTTCACTCTTCATAAAAAATTTACCTTTCTTTTCAATTTACGCTAATTCTCGATTTTAGAAATAATCCATCCGGCGCATACGAATGGACTGTGATAGTGTTAGGCTAGCCGAACGCATTTTGAATGTTATGATTCAATTTGCGCTAACTATGTTCTTTGATTGGATTATAACCCCTAACCCTGTCATTTGTCAATAGGATATAAAAATAGATTTCAATTTACGCTAATTTTATATTGACACCCATATCCGCCTCTATTATAATTGAATCAGGAGGCGTTGATGTATGTATAACAAACCCGCAGCAGTTGATAGCTCCATCTTGGCAAGTCGGCTACGGAGCTGTAGAGAATTCCGTGGCGTAAACAAAGCAGAGATGGCTCGTACTCTCGACATTGCGCCAAGCTCCATGACCTACTACGAGTCTGGCCTCGCTATTCCGTCTGTAGACAAATTATACGCTATTGCAGATTATTTAGGCACATCTGTCGACTACCTCTTAGGACGCATTGAGAAATCCCCTGAGAGCGTCAGAACGGAAAAAGACGTGGCAGACCTCATTATCAGTCTGATTGACTATGAGGGCATTGACTTAAACCGTGATTCTTGCGGAGCACCGGTACTCAGTTTTAATTCAAAACTTTTGAATGCTTTCTTTCAAAACCGACTGGAAATTGAAGAGATAAAGAAGGACGCTGCCGAAGAGCATGTACCCGAAAAATATTTCAACAAAATGTTTAAGCCCATGCGCCAGAATGAGACATATATTCTTCGTGACTTAGAGGAAACCCCTCTCAAGTTAAAAGATGGAATCAACAATGTTGCAATAAGGCGTAAGCGTAGATTGACTGATGATGCTGCCGATGGGCCTTATGAGTATGCTGCTGAAACCATCGAAGCAGAAGAGCCAAAAAAGACGTAAAGAAAGACGGTAGACACGAATAAATGTCTACCGTCTTTTTAGCTCAAGGTTTTCTCAAGGTTTTTGTTGTACCTCAAGGTTTTCATCTAAAAAGAAAAAACCTCGAAACCATGTGGTTTCAAGGCTTTTCTGTCGGGTGTTGACAGAAAAGATGCAGGAGCAAAGTCTTGTGTCGCAAGGGTTTGCGGGCTTTTGAGGCTCGATTTTCCGCTTTGCAATTCGAACCCCCAGCATCTTGTGATGACGGATGAATGATCTGTAAATGTGCGCGTGAATCTGTAAATTAAGTATACGTGAAAATACATAAAACGTCAATTCCAATAGACCAATTTTACGAGCCTTTCATTTGAAGATCCTTTGCGCTATCAATCGTCATGTTTGTTTCCTCCTGTTTTTTGTCTTGGGCGTAGCCTGCGTCAACACAATGGCATAACGTAGTCGGGAAAGCTATTCGTGAACCCGGACAAAGATTTATGCCTGAGCTTGTAAAAAACTTACTTAAATAGAAAGTGGAGACACATTAGCCAATCGCCAGTGCGCCTCCACTCATCATTTCAGTCGGATAATCTGATTATAGAGCATTACGAACTCTTTCTCCACCACCATGTTCTCATGGTAATGCCCGAAGAACCAGTACTGGAATCTGCAGCGTTCCCGAATCTCATCGAAGAAGTCTGTCAGCGCATCTCGCTGGTACAATCCTCTACTGAAGGTGTCCTGGACACTGCTGGGGCAGCAATGGGTAATGATGTAATCTACATCCCACCCTGCCTGATTCAGCGTTTTCCTTGCGGTTTCGTATTCATCCTCGCTGGGCAGTTCCTCTTTCCACCAAGACCTGTGGTTGACGCGGAACAGCGCGCCTGCGGCGTTGAGCTGCCGCAGCTTTCGCTCATAGTCCGGATTATCCGGTTCCAGAATGCCGTCCCGGATATCGTGGCTGCTGGCGCCGCCCATGGTAAATATCCGCTTTCCGCAGATGTTATAAAGCTGGCCCCGCATCAGATGCAGGACGCTGGGGCGTATGGCCTGTACCAAGCCGCCGTGCCATTGGCTGATTGGATAGTTGCGGAGCAGATCATAGTTTTCATGGTTTCCGCTGACGAACAGCGTGGTAAAGGACCTGGTCTCCAGCCAGTCCAGCCACTGCTGCTCCGCATCGCCGCCATCCCAGACACCGCCGAAGTCCCCTTTGTCCTGAATTCGGGATAATGGAGATTATATCGAAAAAAATATTATCCCGAAATCTTTTATATTGCGCTGAAAATGCAATAATTTAAAGACTTTTTTCGGCATAATATTTTTGATATTATAGGGAGCACCAGGCAAATGGAGGGTGTCTTCTATGAAATCAGATATTAATGATTTGTGCGAGGCCTTTTTAGCCGCTTTAACCAATGCAGGCTATGCAGTAAAAAGTATCGAAAACTACAAACAAGTCAGCAATAGATTCAAGAAGTTCTGCGCAGAAAATGGCTATGATACTTATACAGTCAACATTGGTCAAATATTTGCTGATAATGTGTTTAATGAGGAAACAGGAGCGTTTGTCGGATATCGGAATGTCATGTATGGTCGTTTTGTGCGGCTAATAAATTCATTTTATCTCCAAGGCACTTTTGATTTCTCAATGGTCACAAAAGAGAAGAATTTGCCGAAATCTATACATCTCATAGAAATCTATCAGGATTATATGGAGCACTTAAAAACACAGTATTCAAATATTGGAACGATCGGATTTTTTCAAAATGGGATGTTACATCTCCTTCGCTATATGGAGGACGGTGGAATACTGACCTTAAAGGATCTGGCTGTATCAGATGTCGTAAATTATATTTGCTCTTGGTCTCAGAAACATCAGCGTAATGTCCTCTGCATATTGCGCAATATCTTCCGGCATTTTGGGCGTGAAGATCTTTATTTTGCAGTGGCAGGGATTCATCCTTACCGCACCAAGCGGATAGTTCCAATGTTTACGGACAATGAGATCATGAGTATAGAAGAAGTACTATCATCTCCAAGTGTATCTCACAGAGATGCAGCGATATTTTTCCTGGGGCTTACTACGGGAATGCGTGCGGTTGATGTGGTCGATTTGAGGCTCGCCAATATAGACTGGGACAATGAGACCATTTTCTTTCAGCAAAGCAAAACGGGCAACGCTGTATGCCTTCCATTAACAGTTGATATTGGGAATTCGATCTATCGCTATATTTTAGAGGAGCGTCCCAGAGTTGACGATGACCATGTGTTCTTGCGAAGCCAAGCACCTTTTATACCTTTGGGGGGACACTCAACGTGCTACTATATCGTAAGCAACATACTCCAACGCGCTGGCATACAAAAGGATGGTCGTATCTGGGGTATGTGTATGCTGCGCCATAACGCAGCATCGATGATGGTTCAAAATAGCATTCCATTAACAACAATTGCAGCAATCCTTGGGCATGCGGAAACAAGAACTACCGATATCTATATAACCGCAGACATAAGTAACCTTAAAGAATGTGTACTGCCTCTTGCAGGAATATCTCGAAAGGTAAATACATGAGTCTTTTTATAAGTGCGCTCGGGCCATCTCTGGAAACATTCCTAAAGTTTAAAAATTCCATAGGCATACAATATAATGCATCGGCTCAATGGTGTTTAAAGAGCTTAGATCGGTACAATTTCAAGCATGGCAACAGCACAGTTCTCTGCAAAAGCCTCGTAGTAGGATGGAGTATTGAACGCTCTGAACACTCCAATTCAAAATGCGGCCCTTGGATAAGTCCTGTTAGAGAGTTCGGACGCTATCTTCGCTCCATGGGTGATTTAGACGCATATGTTCTTGAATACCCTGTTTCCCAGAACTCTTTCCGACCAGAAGTTTACTTGCTGTCCGACATCGAGATACAACGATTTTTTAAAGAATGTGACTCATACGTGCTCCGAAAGAAAACACCAGGGCGTCCTTATGTTTATCCGGCCCTGTACCGTTTTCTCTATTGCTGCGGTGCGAGGTGTGGTGAAGCCAGACATCTCCGTTGTGAAAATGTCCACCTTAGTGACGGTTATCTGGATATCCTACAATCAAAAGGACATCGAGACCGTCGGCTATTTTTATCGGATGAGTTGATATCTTACCTGATAGAATATGATTGTGCCATAAGGAATTGTTTCCCTAAACGAGAATATTTTTTCCCGGGACCAAGCGGTAATATCATATCTGCATCATCAATACCATTTAATTTCAGAAAGATATGGCTTGCGGCAGGGCTCAAACGAGATGGCGAGATTAAGCCAAGGCCATACGACTTCCGGCACCACTTTGCGTGTGCCAATATAGCACGTTGGGCTAAAGAGAGAAAAGATGTCATTTCCATGCTTCCTTATCTCATGCGCTATATGGGACACTCCTCGCTTGAAAAGACGTATTACTATGTGCACCTGATCCCTGACTATTTTGCAGACTATGCCGCTGCAACAGAGAACTTGGAGAGTTTACTGCCTGAGGTTGAGCCATATGAGATATAAGCGTAAAAGAGACAAATGTTTCTGGACAATGGCGCGTTCCTATCTGCATGATTATATGCCCGCTATACGAAACCTGTCCGATAAGACGATAGAAACGTATAAGCAGTCACTTAAAACATATTTACGGTTCTTGAAAGAAAAAAAGAATATCGAAGATGAGCTTGTAAGCTTTGAGGCGTTTACCCGTGATTATGTAAAAGAGTTTATTATCTGGTTGAAAGGTCAAGGGGCATCAACCAGAACAATAAATCTCAGGATCACATCTATCCGTTCTTTTTTAAAATATTGTGGACAGGAGGACTTTGAACTTCGTGGTATCTATGAATCTGTTTGCCAAATTCAAAAACTAAAAGAAGAAAAGCACCCTATTTTGTATCTTCGGCCTGAAGCAACAGCTGCCATTCTATCTGCTTATGATATGAACACGCAGAAACACCGACGGAACAGAATGATTCTCATACTCTTATATGATACAGGAGCCAGGGTGCAAGAATTGGCCGACCTTGACATAGAATCACTGCACCTTGATGTACCTAACCCCTATATTTCTATAATTGGAAAGGGTCGAAAAAGGCGCAATGTTCCAATCATGAGGAAGACTGTGGCTCACCTTAATTCCTATCTGAAGGAGTTTCATCCATCGGAACAGTCCGCCCCACTGTTTTATAGCATGAGGGACGGAAAACCTCACAGACTTTCCACAGACAGCATTAGTCTCGTGGTTGGTACAGCGGCAAAGATGGCCCGAGAGACATGCAATGCGGTTCCGGAGAATGTTCACTGCCATTTGTTTAGAAAAACAAAAGCAATGGATTTGTATAAAAACGGCATTCCTTTACCATTTATAATGCAGTTGCTTGGGCATGAAAGCATATCCACCACATCTGGTTTCTATGCTTTTGCTACATTGGAGATGATGAGTGATGCCATCAACAAGTCAGTGCCAATCATCGGAGGCACTGAGAAACTCTGGAAAAACAAGAATGCAAAGCAAGCCCTCTATACACTGGATTGAAAATACTATACCGAAAAATCTTATGTAGAATCTGCTTATTTACAGGATTCTGAAATTTTTCGGTATAGAAATTTACTCGGTATAATCTCCACAAAGGATGAGGTAATCCTCTTTGGTCAGGTCACGTTGCTCATGGAATGCTGCAGGCAGGAGTCTGCTGAAATCACCGTGCGTATCACCGGTTATAAAAATGGCCATTTCTTTTCTCCCTTTTCTATTCATTCTACTTCCTGTTCCAGCACCACATCCGAGTCTCGGAAGTGGATGTGGATGGTTTCCGCATCCTCCACCGTGATCTTTTGGATGACCTGCCGGACGAGCTCATTGTCAAATTCCGTGTAGCCCGCGGCGCATTCCATGATACTGTCCCACATCTGCCGGCGTCTGGCAGCCTGTTCCTCCAGATCGACCTCTGCCTGCTGCGCGTCTGCGATCTGCGCCTTAAGGGATTCCTTCTCATCCGTCAGCGCTTTCATTCTGGCATTCAGCTCGGTATCGGCCATGTTGACGAGCAGCCGATCCAGCACATCGCTTTGCTCCCGGCTCACCGCATCCATACGCTTCTTCAGCTGCAGCAGCCGTGCACCGGCCTGAGATAACGCCTGCCTGGCTTCCTCCGCCATGGCCAGCACATCGGGGCAGACCTCCTGCCGGATGGCGGCGTACTCATTCATGGCCGCGAGGATGGCGCTGTGCAGCCTGCCTTCATCCAGTGTCGGAGAGTGCTGGCAGTATTTTGTACCGAACTCCAGCCGGGAGACACAGCGCCACACGATGCGCTTTTTCCCATTTCTGGCCCATGTGACCCGCTTGTAGGGGGAGCCGCACTCGCCGCACACCAACAGTTCTGTCAGCGCGTATTTACCGGAGTATTTTCCAAGTTCCGTTTTTCCGCTCTTTTGCAGCACCTTCCGCTTGCTGGACCGGCGCGTCATCTCCTGCTGCACCTGATTGAACAGATCCCTTGAGACAATGGCCGGATGGCTGTTCTCCACATAGTACATCGTGCGTTCACCACGGTTCTTTTTGACCTTTTTGTTGATGCAGTCCGTCACATAGGTTTTCTGCAGCAGGGCGTCTCCAATGTACTTTTCATTGGTCAGGATATTGTGGATGATGGAGGGAGACCAGCGCTCTACACCCTGTGCGGTGGGAACACCGTCCTCGTCCAGCTCCCGCTTGATCTGTCCCAGGGTGCAGCCGTCCAGATACCTGTGGTAAATGCGGCGGATGATCTCCGCTTCCTCCGGTACGATCTCCGGCTGTCCGTCCGCCCCCTTCCGGTATCCCAGCATCTTTTTGTACTGGAAGGTGACCTTTCCCGCCTCCGCGCTCTTCTGCTTTCCCCACGCGACATTCTTGCTGAGAGACTCGGATTCCGCCTGGGCGAAGCCGCTGAACAGGGTGATGAGAAATTCGCTGGATTCCGTGAGGGTGTTGATGTTTTCCTTCTCGAAGTACACCCCAATGCCGTTTGCTTTCAGGAGCCGCACCGTATCCAGACAATCCACCGTGTTTCTGGCAAAGCGGGAGAGGGACTTGGTGATGATGAGGTCGATGTGTCCCCGCTTGCAGGCGGTGATCATCTTGTTGAACTGCGTCCGTTTTTTCAGGCTGGTGCCGGAGATGCCCTCATCGGCATAGATCCCTGCCATCTCCCAGTCCGGGCTGTCCTGGATCTTCTGGGTGTAGTAGGTCTTTTGCGCCTCATAGCTGTTGAGCTGCTCTTCGCTGTCCGTCGAGACGCGGCAGTAGGCCGCTACGCGCATTTTTCCGTCATGGTCCCTGTGCAGTTCTTCCGGTTTTCTGGTTGCGGGGATCACCCGCACCCGCCGCTCTAAGGTGGCTGCTGTCGCTTCCATGGATCATTCATCCTTTCCTGTCGCTTTTTTATCCGTAAATATAAGAGTTACTTCGGTATCCTGTGAGATGGTGATATGGGAAACCGCTCGTTGGAAGCGTCTCCAATCCGCCTCTGTCAGACTATCTGACGGCTCAGATTCGGCAGACGGCTCTGGACAGCAGGCATACCGTGCTGCCGCACCCTGCAGGATCAGCGCCATCACCGCTTCCGGCGAGTCTGGCTGCTCCAGCCCCCGGTTGATGGCATTGTCCAGCCGCATGACCTCCGCAGAGGGCGTGTAGGCGGTGCAGCTGGGCTGTTCATGGTCCCGGAACTGACGGACGATCCCGTTTACCGTCGCATCCATGTCCATGACCGCGGTATTCCCGCAGCCTTCGCATCTCAGATACAGCTTGCCGCTGTCCTGCCAGCCGCCGCCCAGCCGGGTCATCTTCCCGCCGCAGGTGCAGCGGAAGTATGGAGTCAACCGCGCAATGGCAGGCTTCTCTCCGTGGGACTGCTTCCTGGCATTCTTTTCCGCCGTCTTTTCCTGCGCCGCTTGGAAAATATCCGCTTCCACCAGTATGGGGTATCCCTCCTTACCGGTGTAACGGGGATTTTCCAAAAGGCGCTTTACCTTATGCTTGTTCCAGAGCGGCACTTCCCGGCAATACGGAATACCCTGCCGGTTCAAGGCGTCCGAGATGGCCTGATAGGAAGCCCCGGCGTTATAGAGCGTAAAGACCATACTGACGGCCCGCTGCTCCTCCGGCACGATCTCCAACGCGCCGTTTCGGATCTGATACCCGTATAACACCTTGCGGTTGATCATCTTGCCGCCACCTCCCATTGTTCTGTCAACTCCAAACCTCCGTAAAGCCGGAAGCGGATGCGGGTTTGAGTCTCTGCAATAATCTTCTCCACCAGACGTTCGAATAGCTCTTCATCGAAGCCGTCCAGCCGTTCCGGTCCGTTGAGAAGCGTCTGCTCCACCTTGCGGAGCGCGTCCATCGTTTCGTCTATCGCTTCGTTCTCTGTCAGCCTGCGCCGTTCTCCGCGAAGCTGCGCCAGTCTGGCGCTGATGGCATTCATGCGGGCGGCGCAGATATCCGCGTCCAGCAGGCCATTGGCCCGCAGAGTGCTGATCTTATGGCTTTCTTCTGTTGCTTCCGCGATGGCCCGGTTGATGGTCAGCACCTGCGGATGATTCTGCCGCAAGATCGTGTCCAGCGTGTTCAGCTGCCGGAGGGCCGGGGCCAGAATGATGTCCGCGTTGCTTTTGAGCCTGTGGTACATCCGCAGGAAGGCGGCATGGATCTCCGCTTCCGGGATGCGTCCTACAGGGCAGTCCGCGGCGTGGCGGTCGTGGGTTCGGCAGACCCATGTCACATATCCGCTCTGGCTGCTTCGGCGCTGAAACACCGTCCCGCAGTTCCCGCAAACGATTTTTAAGGCAAGAGGGCTTTTTTCTCTGCGCTTTTTCTCTTTCTGCGCTTTCTTTTGCAGCAGTGCCTGCACCCGCTCAAAGGTGTCCCGGTCGATGATAGCTGGATGGGAGTTCTCCGTGTAGTATTGCAGGCGTTCCCCGTGATTTCGTTTCTGCACGAAGGGAAAGCCGCAGCTGTAGGATTTCTGGCTCAGAGCGTCTCCAATGTACTTTTCATTGGTCAGCAGGTATCGAACCCCCGTTTCTCTCCAGCATTCCGCGCCGGACTGGGAGGGGATGCCTTTCGCCGTCAGCTGCTCCGCGATCCATCCGGAGCTGCGCCCCTTGAGGTATGCGTCGAAGATCCAGCGCACCGTGGCGGCTTCCTCCGGGACGATCTCAAGGTCTTTCTTATTTACGATTCGGTATCCGTAAGGGGCGGTGCAGGTGATAAATTCCCCACGCTCCATCCGCCGCTGATAGCTCATCTTCTGATTGGCGGAGATGGAGATGGATTCTTGCTGGGCAAGAGAACCGGAAACGCTCACCATCAGTTCGGTGGTGAGCGTTTTCGTGTCGATATTTTCTTTTTCAAACCGGACGCTGACGCCCATGGCGGATAACTCCCGCAGGGCGGACAGGCAGTCTCTGGTATTCCGGGCGAAGCGGGATACGGACTTCACCAAAATGCGGTCGACCTTGCCCTTCCGGCAGTCCCGCATCATGCGGTTGAAGTCATCCCGCTGATCCATCCGGGTGCCGGTGAGCCCTTCGTCGGCATACACATCCACCAGCTCCCAGCCGTCATGCTGGGCGATCTCTTCCGTATAATTGCGGATCTGGGCGGCGTAGGAATGCAGCTGATCCTTGGAGTCCGAACTGACCCGGCAGTAGGCTGCCACCCGCAGATGTTCCGCTTCCCGCGTCTGCGGCGCGATGATTTTTACCTGTGCCATGTTTTTCACTTCCCTGTATCTTTTTTGTCAACACACAAGCTACCACACGATCCGCAGAATATCCAGCACTATTCCCAAACAGTCTGCGGGGAATATTTCTCTCTGGCCAGTCTCTTGGCGTAAGACAGTTCTTCCGCGCTCAGCAGGCCGATTTCCGCCAGATGCTCCAGCATCCTGACTGCCAGCCGATACTGCAATTCTTTCTTTGCGTCGATCATCTTCCCACCTCAAAATAGCTCTCCGGCTTTTTCTCCCGCAGAAACCTTGTCACTTCCCGCAGGCTGCCGGTCCTCCGCATTTCCGGCAATGCCTCACTCACAGCCTGGGCGTATCTGCGGCCACGGCAGGCCCGTTCATCCAGAATGGCGATGACGCAGGTATCGCTCTCCGTGCGGATGGCCCGTCCAAAGCCTTGGCGCAGCTTGATCTGCATCTCTGGTACAGCTACCTCACGGATGAATGCGTGAAGGGAAGAATACTTCTCCAATTCCCGTTCCTTTCGTGCGTCTGGGTAGGCGAAAGGCAGGCGCGGGATGATCAGCAGAGATACACAGTCGCCGGGGAAATCAAAGCCCTCCCATGCCGCGCCGGTGGCCAGCAGCACCGCTCCCGGCGTGTGCCGGAACTGTTCGATGATGTGGGGCGCGTTGCGGCCCAGCGTCAGCAGTGGGAATGGAAGGGATGCCTCCCGCAGCCGCTCCTTCACAGCCGACATGGCTGCGTAGGAGGTAAAGAGCACCAGCGCGTGACCGGTGGCTGCTTTGATGAGTCCGACGAGCTCGGCAGTCAGCTCATTAAAGTACACATCCGTATCCTCCACTCTCTGGCGGGGCGGGATTTGCGGAAGGTAGAGCAGGCAGTTGTTCCGGTAGTCAAAGGGGGATGGAGAAACGGATTCCATGACACGGTGTCCCTTCTCTAATCCTGCCTGCGTTTTGAAACGGCGGAAATCGCTGCCCACCGCCATGGTGCCGGAGGTCAGAACAAACGCCTGATCCGGCTGCCACAGGATCTTTTTCATCCGCTGCGTGATGTCATCAGCCGCGGCGCACAGCATGGCGCCGCCTGTGCTGACATCTTCGGCAGTGTAAAAAGTCATATCTGTCTGGGGTCTGGTGAACAGCTTGACTGCATCCAGCACCGTATTCAGCTGGCAGCTTCCCAGCGGGGAGAGCACGCTGCCGATCTGCCGCTGGATGATGGGCAGTGTGCGGGACGGTGCGGTCAGCAAGCACAAACAGGCTTCCACCGGCTCCGCTTCCTCTCTGGGCTGTGCCAGCTTGCGCAGCAAAGGACCTGTGCTGTCCTCCAGCATTTCTGCCGCCAGTAAGTACCGTTCCTCTTTTAGCTGAAGGATAAGGTTTCGTATCTCTTCGGCCGCCAACGTCACACCCAGCATCTGCTGTGCGGTTTCCGGGAGCTTATGGGCTTCATCCACGATGATGATGCTGTGCTCCGGGAAGATGGGGCGTTTTCCTTCGCTGCGGTGGATGGCGTCTGCCACCAGCAGGTTATGATTGCAGATTTGAAACAAAAATTGATCTTTGTCGCAGGTCTTGAGGAACCGCTGATAGCGGCAGTCCCTCTGTTTGCAGTCGCAGACCTGCGGTACGCAGACACGCTCCCGGTCATAGCCGCTGAGATGAGAAACTCTGTCCATGTCCAGCGTTTCCCTAAGAGTCCGGAGCGCCGTCAGCGCTTCTGGATTTTTCTTTGCAGGATATACCTGACGCAGCCGCCTGTCCAGCCGCTCGTCGCAGACATAATGGCTTTTCCCTTTGCGGATGACCGCTTTCAGTGGCTTGGTAAGAATCCCGTCCGCCATTAGGACGCAGGACAGCAGCGGCAGATACTCCATCAGCACCGCGTTTTGCAGCGCGATACTGGAAGTGGAAATGATGATGGGGCGGGCGATCTGCCCTGTCGGGAAAGCAGACGCTGCCGTGGCAGCCGCCAGATAGGCGTAGGTCTTGCCGATGCCCGTCCCGGCATCGCACAGGGCGATCCTCCCGTCCTGCATGGCGTCCAGCATCCGGTGGCTCAATTGGATCTGCTCCGGGCGCTGCGCCATACCGTGGGCGGGAAGAAGGTCCTGAAAAATATGGTCGATCAGTTTATGGGCTTTCAGCCTGTTATCGTTGGTATTCATCCGATAATTACCTCTTTTCCTGTCATGCTTTGTTTTCGTTTCCACCGTATTTGCAGCGCGCGCCCCGGTGGGAAAAGGGAACAATACGGACAAGGTCCGGCAAGACCTTCACGGGCGTATTTCCGGGATCTCTACTGCTTTCAATCCCGGAGCAGCCCAGCCTCTTCATGCTGGCCAGTGCATTGTGTCTCATTATCTGCCCGGACAGCGTCTCTGCGGGCGGCGCTGCCAACGCCGCCCCTGCGCAGGTAAAATCGCTCGCCGCGGGAAGCTGCAAGGCTTCCCACGGGTCGTGGCGCACACTGCGCGGATCGCTCTTCTGTCCGGGTGGTTATCCGTATTGCTGGTATGCAATTTTCAAGGAACAGCGAGGGGCGATTCGGAGCCCCTCACTGTCCTCCCGAAAATTGCGTTCGGTGAATACCCTTATTTCGAGGAATTTTCAAAAAACTTTTTGAGATCCCGCAGGATGCGGTCTCTCCGCTTGATGACTGCCCGCTGGCTGACGCCCATTCTTTGGGCGTATTCCCGTGTAGACGCGCCGTCGAAGAACAGGGCGTTGATGAGTTCCCGGTCGGTATCCTTTAGTGACAGCAGCGCCAGCAAAAGGATCTGCTTCTGTTCTGCCAGATTCCGAAGTTCCTCACGCTCCAGTGCCTCCGTTTCGGCGCTGGGGGCCGTTTCTGCTCCGACATAGTCCGGCAAAAGCGCATCTTCCTCCATCTGCTCCAGAGAGAGCAGTTTTCCGGAGGACTGTTCCTCCATGATGTAGCGCTCCCTGCGGTCTGCCTGCGCATAGGCGAGGTAGACATCCTCCGGCACCTCTACGTCCATACCGTCTACAGTGATGATATTGGCGATGACTTCGCCACCTTCGTTTCGAACGCGCCGATAGTTGCGTTCTTCCTGCCATTTTTTCATGATTCATGACTCCAATCTCAGATTTTTTTGAAATGTCTGAGATGGGGTCACGGATATTTAGCGATATAGGGCTGCCAGCGTCTGCGCATTGTGTGCCTTTCCGCTTTTCAGCCAAAGAAAGGCGCAAAAAAAGAGCCTTACGCATAGCTGAAAAGCTACTTGTAAGGCTCCTAACTCAATGTTCCCATATTCGACGATGGGTGGCTGGTGCGCTTGACGAAGTCATATCAATTGGATTTTTAATTTATGCCTGAACATATCCCATAAAGGGGATGGGCGTGTGGATCAGGGGGTGAGCATCCGGTGTCAGCACCGTGATGCCGATCTGTTCGCCGCACTTGGGGCATTTGGCGATCAGGTCAGGGTGTTCCGCTCTGTGCAGAGCAAACAGCCTGTACTGAGACTGCTCCGCACCACTGGGGATATCCGCGATACGGCCCTTGCCGCACAGCGGACAGCGCAGGGAATTGGTTTTTGACATAGCGCCTCGCTTTCTCTGTTCTCTTTTTTGAGAACAGCACATGAAAATTTTTTACAGCAGGTTATGGTTCTCCAACCGAATGCGCATGGCCTGTTTGGATACCTGAAAGATACCTGCCATATCCGTCACCAGCTGTTGGTTCGTCCGTCCGGAGCGCAGCTGATAGAAACAGCGCTTGACCTGCGGCAGCGGCAGCAGAAGGATAGAGCCCAGCAGGTTCGCCTGCACTTCCAATGTGTTGTCGCTCTCATCGCCGGAACGGAGCGCCGCGTTTTCGCCGGTTCCGCTGAACTGTTTCTTATGGAGCAGCCAGTGCCCCAGCTCATGGGCGCAGGTAAAGCGCAGCCGCCCGGTAGATGCTTCCTCTTCGCAGAGAGAACAGTCGATGAGGATGGTGCCGCCCTTGACGGGAAGAAGGTCATAGCGGTGGTTTTCCCAGTCATAGATCGCTGTGAGACCGTCGTCAAAGATTGTCTCGCCCAAAACCCGCCCATTATTCCGCAGATATTGATACTCCAGCACCAGCCCCTGTGCCTCGATGATGTCCTCAATGGGAATGGCTACGGGGGAACCGTAATAAAGTCTGGGGTCATAGGCGGTGATCACATCGCGGGCGATCCGCTCCAGCGCCTGTTCGCGGTAATATGCTTTTTTCATGCGTCTATTTCACCGCCCTCTTTGGATTTCTTTGCGCGCTGGGTAATCCGGTCGATAAATTCCTGCCACTCCTGGTCTGTGGCGTCTGCCTCCTTCGCCGTGCGGAGCGCGGCCCGGACGATCTCCCGATTCATGATGTAGTCCGGCAGGTCTGCGGATACCCGGTTATTCTGGGACTTGGCGGCAAGATCCAGCATCTGCTCGGTTTCCACCTTGCTCAGATGCAGTTCCTGCTCCAACCGTTCCAAATATGCGCGCGTCGGCGCCGGTCTGCGGTCGTTCTCAATGTTGCTCAGATAGACTGGCGACAAGTCCAGCTTTGCCGCCAGTGTGCGCAGGGACAATCCGATAGATTGCCGTTTCTCTCGAACGAAGCTGCCGAATGTCTGTTCCAAGTAACTCACCTCCTATCCGTGTGTTCTCTTCTCTGGAAACACTGTAGCCCCAGTATAGCAAACATTCGTTCGATTGGCAAGCCGTGAAAAAGATGGTGTTCCCCGCAGGGAACACCATCCTGAAATTATTTCAGCCACGCTGCCATATCCCGCATTTCCTCCAGCACTGCTGCTGGGCTGACGATGCGAATCTTACCGCTAAAGGTAAAGACCCAACTGAAGAACGGAGGGCTTGGCGCGACCTCGACTGTGGCACGGAAATGCTGTTCATCTACAGTTTCCGTCTGCACATTTTCACCGAAGCGGTCGATCACGCTGCGCATGACCTCATTATCGCACAGCAGCTCTACGGTACAGAGGTTGTCCGGGTACATCCCAAACACCTTGCGGACATACTCCGCCGGATCAAAGTCCGGTGTCTGGACTGCCGTATGTTCCAGCGGTTCGACTGCCGTCATGCGATCCACCCGAAATTGTGCAATCTTTCCGTGCTTTTCCGACCAGCCTACGGCATAATAGCAATCTCGGCTCCAGATAAGGGCATACGGGCTGAACTGATAGCGGTAACCGTTATGCTTGAGTATCTTTTCTTTCTGCGGGGTGTATTCGTAATACTGAAAGGTGATCTGCCGTTTTTCCTGAATGGCGTTATGGATCTCATCCACGCTGTAATAGATGCACTCATTCTCCGGTTTGGCGGTACCTTCCATATAAATATGCCGATCCAACTGGCGGGCATGAGATTCACTGGTGAGCTTACCCAACTTTTCAATAAGCCGCTCGCTCTTTTTGGCCGTAATAAAGCGGGAGGATTCCACCGCGTCCACCAGCAGCTTCAGCTCCGGCAGTTCAAACAGCCTCTCCCCCACGAAATATCGATTCTGGGTGCTTTTGACGCATACGATGTCCATACCGCTGCTTTGCAAGACTTCAATAGCGGAATATACGCTCTTGCGCCCCGCCTGAATGCCACACTCCTGCCAGAAGGCAAGAATATCCGCCACAGAGGCCGGATGCTGGTCATCCGTATGCTCATACAGATACCGCTGTAATAGCAGCAGGCCGTATTGGGATTCATTTTTCATGTAGCAGCACTCCATTCAAATGAGAAAAGGCGCGGCGGCAATGTGTAACCGTCAAACGCAGCAGCGGATGAAAGATTTTCCGCGAAAAAGAGAGAATACCCCTTATAGAGCGTAGAGTTCACGCACTATGCGTGTACTCTACGCGAAAAATGGAGGAGCGCTGGCGGTAGAGGCTGAGAAAGAGGCTTCATTTGATTTCCTGTTCCAGCATATCGAATTCAGGTGTGGAGAAGAACTCACCGAGGGTGATCTCAAGACCATCACAAAGCTTCTTAATCGTCACGACGCCCGGATTTTTGCTTTCATCATTAAGGATACTCTTGATGGTTGCCTGAGGAACAGCAGATAGATTTGCTAACCCGTTCGGCGTAATTTTTCGTTCTGCGCAAAGTTGGCGGATGCGAAGTGCAACAGTTTCCCGAGTATCCATAGTGTAAACCTCCATGACGATTTATCACTATGGTAAATTATTTGAGAAAAGGTTATTAGTGATACTTCACTAATTGAAAAATATGTGCTAATATAGTGATATAACACTATATTGCCCATGTGGCCGGCACCTGGCTTACAATTTATCCACCGATAAATTGGGAGGTCAGCACATGGAATACGGTTATGCAAGAGTTTCTACCAAGGAGCAGAATGAACTGCGTCAGCTCATCGCCCTGCGGGAATTCGGGTTAACGGACCGGGCGATTTTTGTGGACAAGCAGTCCGGCAAGGATTTTGACCGCCGCAGCTACCAGCGGCTGCTGCGCAAACTGAAAGACGGCGACACGCTTGTGATCAAGAGCATCGACCGTCTCGGCAGAAACTATGAGGAAATTTTGGAGCAATGGCGCATCATCACAAAGGAAAAGGGTGCGGCAATCGTTGTGCTGGATATGCCGCTGCTTGACACGCGGCGGAATCGAGATCTCACCGGAACGCTGATCGCGGACATCGTGCTGCAGCTGCTATCCTATGTGGCGCAGACAGAGCGCGAGTTCATTCATCAGCGGCAGGCGGAAGGGATCGCCGCAGCGAAGGCACGAGGTGTGAAGTTCGGCAGACCCCGCAAGGCGCTGCCGGAAGGATTCGGCGAAGTCAAAGTGCGTTGGGAGCGCGGCGAGCTGTCCGCACGGGCGGCAGGGAAACTGCTGGGCGTCACCCACCGGAGCTTTTTACTCTGGGCACAGGATGACGGGTGTAAAGAAACCGTTAAGAAAACGCAGAAAGTAAAAAGGGCTGGATAAAAAAGTACAGGTTGCCGACCACAGCGATATACATAAAATCTACACCTTAACCATAGCACTCCTCTAATAGAATATCAATAGGATAACAGCTTAAAGCCGACTAAAAAAGCGTACATTTTTATCCACTATGCCAGATACACAATCCGCGATAAAAGACCCTTCCGCCTGTATTGCAGGCGGACAAGTATTCTGCGGGAGGTGAGCAGCGATCCATCCGTCTCTGTACGATTTCTGCGCCGGGCATGAACAAGCTCACCTGCTGACACAATGGGACGATGAACGCAATGCGCCGCTCACGCCGAAGGATGTGACCTACGGAAGCCACCAAAAGGTATGGTGGCGATGCCCCCAAGGCCATTCCTATCGTTCCGAAGTCAGAATCCGCGCGCGGGGAACGGGATGTCCCGTCTGCGCGGGCCGCGCTGTTCTGCCGGAGGAAAACTCTCTGGCGGCAAAATTTCCTGATCTGCTTTCGGAGTGGGACACGGAAAAGAATTCTCCGCTGCTGCCGACGCAGGTCATGCCGGGAGCACACCAGAAGGTCTGGTGGAGGTGTCCGAAAGGACATAGCTGGCAGGCGAGCGTTGCCAGCCGCGTCACATCAAACGCAGGCTGTCCGTTCTGCGCGGGACAAAAGGTCCTGTCCGGATTCAATGATCTCGCTTCGCTGCATCCGCAGCTTGCTGAACAGTGGGATCGGAAAAAGAACGGTGCGCTGACGCCGGAGACGGTGAGCGCATATTCCAATCGCCGCGTGTGGTGGCTCTGTGACAGAGGACATTCTTTCTGTGCGGTCATCGCCCACCGTGTGAACAGGGAAAGCGATTGCCCGTACTGCACCAACCGCAAGGTCCTGCCGGGATTTAATGATCTGGAGACCAAGGAGCCGGTGATCGCATCGCAGTGGCATCCGACCCTTAACGGCAGTTTCACGCCGCAGCAGGTAACGCCCGGCAGCAGCCGGAAGGCATGGTGGCTGTGTGAAAACGGCCATGCGTGGCGGGCGGTCGTCAGCAGCCGCACGGGAAAGCAGCGCTGCGGCTGTCCAATCTGCGCGGGCCGGCCATTGGACCGATGCACAGCGATTTTAAGTGAACCTCCGGCGGAGCCGGTAAAAATAAGTGCCCAAACTGCGGGGAGCCGCAGAAAACATATACTGTAGGAGGATCATTATGAAACATAAGCTGCTATCCATTTTACTATGCCTCGCGATGGCGCTGTCGCTCTTACCGACGGCAGCCCTGGCGGAGGAGGCGACAGGCGCTGGACCGATCAAGGTAGGGGAGACGAGCTATAGTTCGTTTAGCGATGCCGTCAATGCGGCGGAACCTGACGAAAGCGGCGTCATCACCTATAAGATCAGCGGTAAGGTTGATGTGACTGATATCGGCTGGGTGCAGGTCGCAAAAGCTGGTCTGCCCGACCTCTCCAAGGTCGAGTTCATTGGCATAACCGACGATGCGGAAATCTGCATCACCCAAGGCGTAGCGATTCTGGCTGATCAGAGCTATGACATCGACGTTAGCTTTGAGGCCTTAAAGTTGACGAAGTTGAATCCGCAATGGGCGGGTGACTTTGGCCACAGCACGAATTACTTCACCTGCTGGCTCCGCAACACCGGCAGGGCAGAAAACACCGTGACCTACACGAACTGCACCTTCCCCAACGGCGTGTGCAACAACCAGTACGGCAAGACGGTGTTCAACAACTGCCAGTTTACTAACAGTGCCAACTATAATCTTTGGAACTACGGCGGCAACACCGAAGTGAAGAACAGCGCCTTCATCGGTGTCCGCGGTATCAAGACCTACAACGAGGGCACGCTGGCAGTCGCGCCCACGGTGAAGATCGAACAAACCACCTTCAGCGGTCTGACCGAAAAGGCAGCCATCGTCGCTTCCAAGGCGACCGACATCACGCTGACGAATGTGACCGCCACCGGCTGCATTAAGGGCCTGCTTCAGAAGGACATTGAAGGCTCTACTACGGACGAGCAGAAAGTCACCATCGAGGCCAACGGCACCGGTATCAGCGGTGACTTTAATATTACAGCCGAAATGGATGCCGAAGCCGCCAAGAACGAGTTCAACATCACAGCCGGTACGTTCCCCGGAGGAATCAACAATGACTACCTTGCGCCTGGTGCAAATTTTGACGCGACCACAGGCGAGGTTAAAATGTCGTATGTTGCCAAAATCGGCGATACCGAGTATCCCACCCTCGCCGACGCCTTTGCGGCCGCAAACAAAACCGGCGACACCGTGATCGAGCTGCTGGACGACATCAATATGACCGGTAAGAACTGGACGCCGGTGAGTGTGGATGGAAACCATGGTCAGGGCGTCATCACCCTGAACGGCAACGGCAAGACCATCACCGGCCTGAGCGCCCCCTTGTTTGCGGGCGGCTTTGCGGGCAAATCCGGCATTGTGATCAGGGATCTGACCATTGCTGATGCGGATATCAACGACCCAACGAATGCTCAGGGAATCGGCGCATTTATCAACTGCGTGGATTCCATGCCTCGAATCGAACTGGATAACTGCCATCTGAAGAACAGCAAAATTGTCAGCACCGGCGGCGCGCGCGTCGGCGGTCTGATCGGCTGGACATCCGGCTATAACAAACCGAACGACGGCCCGGTCGATACCAAGGTCACGCTTACAAACTGCTCCGTCGAGGATGTGACGATTGAGGCGAAGGGCTCTGTCGGCGGCCTGATCGGTCACGCCGGTGCGAATCCCGCCACCTACCACACCATCACGGGCTGCACTGTAAAGGACAGCACTCTGACGTGCACTGAGACGGGAAAGAGCTGGCGCGTCGGCGATCTGGTCGGCACGGCGAATGACGGTCAGATCACCGTTGACGCTGCTACTTCCGCAAGCCAGAATACCTTGACGCAGGAAAATGCAGACCCCCAAAAGCCCAAAGACAGCATCTTCGGCCGCGACGCGGTCAACGATACCGGTCTTGTGATCGTTGACAACAAGGTCGTTGCCGCCGGTACTGCTTACGGCGATATTGTTAACAAGAACGCCAACGAAGTGCTTGTGGAGGTTTCGAAGGGTCATTGGATGAAGCCGAACGCGAATACGGTCGCTATGATCGGGGCAACGGAGTACCTCACCCTCCCCGCCGCCATCACGGCGGCCAAGAACGGCGAGACCGTGAAGCTGCTGAAGGATGTGACCGTTACCAATCCGATTGAAGTCACGAAGAGCATGACGCTTGATCTGAACGGTCATGTACTGACTGCTGCGACGGCATCGGATAGAAGTGAATCTAAGGATGAGAAAAACAGTGCGATTTGGGTCACTGCTGAAAATGTAAACTTGACCATCAACGGCATGACCGCAGGAAGCGGCATGAAGATGGGAGACACGCATAATACCGATTGGAAGACGAAAGTCTGGGGATTTGTTGACCTTCGCGACGGTTCTGCCGGCTCTACAGTGACGATTAACGGCGGATCTTACACCGGAAGCACCTGCGCAAGCGACAACAACCACTATACTGCATTGTTTACGGTGGGCAGTGAGAGCAAGTTGGTCCTGAACAATGTCAGCGCCGAGACGGACGAGCGCGTTGTGAAGGCTTCCGGCTGTGGTGAGGTCGTTGTCTCTGGTGGTACCTATAATATCACTGGTATTAATGCGTTCTTAGGCGCTGCCTTTGAAACCAAGACCGCATCGTTCACCGACATGAAGCTGACCGCAAAATACGGCGGCTGCGTGCAGGTTGGAAGCAATGCAACATTGGAAAATTGCGAGATCAAAGTTACGGATATCAGAACTGGAGATGGCACGTACTTGAATTGTGCGGTGGCTGTTCAGTATGGCGGCACCGCCACTGTAAAGAGCGGCATCTATACCGCTCCGTATGCTGCCTATGTTTACAGCTCCGGCGGTACGATCAACATTGAGAACGGTACATTTACCGGTGTTGTTCGCGCTGATGCTACAACTGGCAAAACAGCAACTATCAATATCAAAAATGGCTCTTTCAATGGCGAAATTCAGAAGGGCGGCGGCCCGGGCAGCGAGACCATCTCCATCACCGGCGGCACGTTCAGCTTTGATCCGAGCACGAAGGTCAAGAACAACGGGACAGACTACATCGTCAAGCGCGCTGGCAGCGAGGGCGCTTATACCTACACGGTTCTTGCAAAATCCGGTTTGACCTCCGGCGTGTATCTGACAAACCCCTCCGGCGCTCTGGCAAGCAATTACTATGTGAGCAGCACCGCGAACGGTGTCTGGACGGTCAGCTACTCTGCGCCCAGCTCCGGCGGCGGTTCCAGCTCTTCCTCCAGACGCTATGACGTCTCCGCGCCCTCTGTCAAGCACGGCGATGTGACCGTCAGCCCCAAGAGCGCCTCCAAGGGCGATACCGTGACCATCACCGTCAAGCCCGACAGCGGCTATGAGCTGGACACCCTGACCGTGAAGGACGCCAGCGGCAGCAAGATCAAGGTGAAGGATAAGGGCGACGGCAAGTTTACCTTTACCATGCCCGCCTCCAAGGTGACGGTTTCCGCGGAATTCGCTGAGATCGAGACGCTGGACTTCGCGGACGTTCCCACCGACGCCTACTACTATGAGGCTGTGAAGTGGGCCGCCAAGAAGGGCATCACCGGCGGTATTGGCAACGGCCTCTTTGGGCCGAACCAGCCTTGCACCCGCGCACAGATCGTCACCTTCCTGTGGCGTGCTGCCGGTTCTCCCGAACCCAAGAGCATGA
>OLFV01001171.1_pt1 | contig 26770 bp, 17 predicted proteins | sample 1605551 | NCBI WGS metagenome assembly OLFV01 (sample SAMEA3888922, study PRJEB22519) | human gut metagenome | biome: human gut; feature: human-associated habitat; material: faeces | place: Denmark | collected 2011 | reverse complement strand
ACCGGCTGACATAAGTTAGTTACCGCAACGGCATCAGCCATTCTTCATTTAGAACATTCTTCATTTATAAATAATAACCTAAAACAATAATAACTATGGCAAGTTTCTCTCAGAACATCACAACTGCAGCACAGCTACACTCTGCTGAAACCGCAACCTATCTCACAGACGCTGTCATCGGCGTGGCATTCATCGTACTAATACTCATCGTAGCCAACATGATATCATGGCAGCCTGGCGCTCACGACCCATCACCTGCAAAGCGCAGAACATGGTTCTGGATATTAGGAGTAGCCACACTGTTTACTAATCTCGCAGTGGATTACTTCTGCTGGATGCGACATATCACAAAGGCACAGTTCACCAACGAATACACCATCCACATGATTGCAGCATCTGTAGTGGGTGTACTCATCTATGGTATCGTGACTTTCGCTATCTGCAAGATGCAGAAAAAGGACACAAAACTGGCTTCTATGTTTTGATTTGCTGTTTGATGGGCTTGATGTTTTTGTGGTAAAAACGACATCCCCCTCTTCACCCACTTTATTAAAAAGAACCATTACCTATGAATTCATTCAATGTAATAGCGATAGGAGGAACAGGAATGCGATGTGCGGAATCCCTCGTACATCTATGCTCCATGGGTATGTTTGACAATACCGAGATACATCTCCTCGCCCTCGACACCGACTATAAGAACGGAAACTTCAAGAGGCTGAAGACTCTGGTCGATAATTACAATAATATCACGGCTGACAGAGATGGCGTCGCTTCCGACACGCTCTTCTCGGCAAAGATTGTATATTACACCTTCAGCCCTGACTATAACGCTGGCACCAACTACGACATCGTGGCGCATTATTCCGATGCTCAGGCTTCCACACACGACGAAGATGCCGTGAAATGGCAGGAGAGCGACCTCGCTGACCTATTCCTCGACCCTAACGTGAGAAAGATGGACCTGCAGCATGGCTACCGTGCTCAGACGCAGATGGGCTCCATGCTCATGTATCATGCCATCAAGGAAGAGGCTTACAAGAACAAGGGAAAGGGCTCTGACCTCGTCAGATTCGTAGAAAACCTTATGGCAAACCCCAATAATATCGTGTTCCTCTTCGGTTCGGTATTCGGTGGTACTGGCGCTTCGTCCATCCCTGTGCTCCCTCACGCTCTGCAGGAGGCTGCCAAGATTATATCAAAGGAGAACAACGGCGACGTGCTTTCTAAAAACTATTTCGGCACCGTCATGCTGACAAACTATTTCAGCTTCGACATCCCTAACACGCAGGAGGCGGTATATGCCACATCCGACAAGTTTGCGCTCAACTCGCAAGCCGCCCTATCTTTCTACAATGAGGACCAGACCGTAAGGGATACCTACAAGAGACTGTATCTCATCGGACGCGACAAGCCACGCAACGTGACGCGACATGACGCTCAGAGCGTGACAGGAGGAGACGCACAGCGCAATCCGGAAGATTACATCGAACTGCTCGCAGCTTCCGCCGCATACGATTTCTATCACAGTGCTCTGGCACATCTGCAGAAGCCTGTCTTCGGCAATGAGGCACAGATATACTATCGCACGCTGGCTTCCGACGAGGCTGACTGCCTCACTTTCGAGTCTTTCTTCGGAGAAGACAAGGATAAGTTTGCACAGAAATGCGGCATCATGATGGCTTCTGCCTTCCTCTTCGGACCACAGGACTTCGCCAACAACCGTCGAAACCACTCTTCCTTCCAGGCGCTCACAGAGCAGAATGTCAAGGATATACGAGACTATTTCCGCAAATTCTATGACCTCGAAGAACTGGACGAGACCGAGCCTGGCAGCGGATGGATCAAGCAGATGCAGGAGTCTGCCATTGACATCGGCTACAAAGGTTTCCTCTTCGATCAGGCGGCATACAGCACGTCTGCCAACTCGGCTCGAAAGTTTAAGTACAACGACAAACTCTTCCCTGCAGACTCTGCCTACAAATACAGCGTATCGCTCATGAGCAGCGCCTTCGACACGTTCAAGAAAGAGTTTGGTGACACCGTCTTCAGCGACAGCGACAAGACTGCCGTCTCCGCTCTCATGAAGCGCACGTACGATACTTTCACACGTCTTTATGGTTTCACTGTAAAAAACTAATCACTGAATCATGGCAATTACAAGCAACCTTTTACCAAAGTGCCTGAAAGGTCACGATACACAGATGGCAAAGCCCAATACATGGCAGAGGATGGAGCAAGCCCGACAGTTTATCGACAGTATCGATACCACTGGCGGAGAAATGGACAAAGCTGCCAAATTCAATCTCCTCGTATCCAGCGTACCATCTCCTTGGGCAAGAGTGCATCTCACTCAGCACGCCATCATGCCTGGCAATGAAGCCGGCGACAGTCGCACTCTAACGCAGTTCTACGCCTTCATGAGAAGCGAATGGCGAGGACTCATCGCTGCATACGTACTCTATCCTGAAGACTTCGAACTGACCGCTCCTATCGACCTCGTGTCTAAAGACATGACTTCACGATCCGGACAGTTTGACATCCTCAGCACGTACTCTGAGATGCTCTTTGAGAATGCTCCACTGTGGAAGCACCAGAAGGGCAAGAATGAGAAGCCGAAAATGCAACTGCTCTATTATCACAACGGTGACAGACGCTTTGTCATCGGTGGCACTTCGCCTTTCAGCATCCTCTTCTCCGGCATGAACTACACTATGCCGGACGACGACCAAAGGATATACTGGATTAATGGCGGAAAGCTTCAGGACCCTGCATCGAGGGAATATGAGACTTTCTATAAGGAAGGCGGTGCTAAATACAATGACAAGCACTTCAATAACCTTAAGAAACTATATTCCTTCCTCAATGGCATTCAGAAAAATTCTGCTGAATATGTCAATACACTGAAGTGTATATGGGACACTGACCATGACCTTACCGACCAGCCGAGCACTACTGATGCAAGATACCATATCATCGGTATGGTGCTCAATGGAGCCGTGGCAAGCTGGATGGACGACATCAAGGATATTCTCGGTGAAGCCATTGCGGAAAAGGCAAAGAATATTCCTGTAAACCATAAGCGACCGGAAGGACCTCTGGGACAACTGCTCGACATCAAGGCGAAATACTATTGGAGAAACGGCATCTTCTACACCAAGCCTAATGATCCAACAATCGCTACGGCAGAAATCAATGATGTGGTGGTCGATAATGTGGAAAGCCTGTTCATCGACAGCGACTACCTGGCGGGATGGCGAGACTGCGCCGTGCCGTCCACCGACAATATGGGCAGAGCCACTTCGAAGATGGAGAACGACTACCGTATGTCTCCTGTACATTTCCTCACTGCCAATGACGAGCAGGAGGGAAAGACATGGTTCTTTGCTGTGCCTTTCAGCGAGTTCGCACTAAGAGATGTGTTCAAGCAGGAGTTTGAATCCATCATCAAAGGCGCTAACAAGAACGTCATCGTCAAAGCCGAAATGAACGGCAAAAGGGTGGATGTATATCTCAAGGCCCGCATCGACGGAGAAGGAGAATGGGTCAACATACGAAACCGCTCATTCAATATCGAGGTACCTAACTCCACTAAGAAGGTCTTCGCATGGCCTAATTTCTGCTCTGCTAAATGGCAGAAATACTACTATTACAGCGAGTTCCCTACCAATGCCACCACCGATGTGCAGATGGTACCGGTATTCGATGAAATAGCTGACATAGAGGACAATAACGTACTGAGCAAAGTCTCTAAGGAAGCTTTCCTCAAAATGGTGAAATATCCAGCGGCTGCCACATCTGACACTCACGCATACGAGATAATAAGGACCAACAAACCACTGAGACGCATCAAGATACGCAAGCGAATAGGTAACTCCGTCAGCGAGCTCGGATGGCTCGTATTGCGCAGGGTTCAGTACTGCAATCCTGACGAGCCGCAGGGCATACAGGTCATCAGAGACACCGACACGCTATCTGGCACCACCGTGGGATTCGACTTCGGAAGCACCAACTCTTGCGCTTACTACTCTGGACAAGGGGCCAATGACATTCGTCCGGTTCCGTTCTCCAACAGAAGACTCGCCATCATCGGCTTCGATAATAAGCCTGTCTTTACGGCAGAGCCTAACGAGCTGCTCTTTATCTCTAATGAAGAGCCACGCAATAAGAACGGACAGATAAAGTCATGGCTGCATGAGCACGACCAGATGTTTATCGATGCAAACATGATGGGAGAGGAACTCATAGGCGGTGTGCCTGTCAATGAGACTAATATCACCGTCAAGAGCATGACTCCTTACGAGATTACCACCAATGCCGGCAAACTGCACTACAACATGAAGTGGCTCGTGGATTCTGACGGTAGTCGCAGAAAGGCGGCTTTCGTCAAGATGGTATGGATACAAATATGCGCTGATCTCTTCGCTGAAGGTCTATATCCCAAGACTCTCAACTGGTCATACCCAAGCGCTATGGGAGCCAATGACATGGGAGCACTCGAAAGCATATACGCTGACATACCGTCACCATGCCCTGACTATAGACTCGACGACAGAGAGAAATTCTCCTTCACAGAGGCTGAAGCCGTATGCTCTTACTTCCTCGACAAGAGAATTGCACTCGAAGACTACAAACTATTCGTGGGTATCGACATTGGCGGTTCCACATCCGACATTCTCGTGCTCGGAAAGGACACTCAGGACAACTGCAATGAGCAGCCTCAGGCGATTAAGCCTGCCGAACAGCAACCTATGCCTCAGGCGACTCCTGCCATAGATTATAATGAGTATGGACGCGGAGAATTGGCTGATATGGCATTCAAGCGCGGGCTTGCCAGCATGGACGCTCTCGACGATATGGGAAGAAAGGAAATCGTGGAACTGCTCAAAAACAGCGATTCCGGACAGCCTAACTACAATGACATGAGCCGTAGCGAGCTGTGCAAAGAGGTACGTCGCCTCGGTCTTGAGCATCTTATTGACCTCGAAGAGGTGGCAAAGAGCCAGATAGTGGAATTCCTTATGAAGCATTCTGGTACACAGTCCGTTGACTACAAGAGCATGAGCCGAAAGGAATTGTGTGACCTTGTGCGTCAGCGCGGACTGGAAAACATCATCGACCTCGAAGAGGCTGGCAAGACGGATATCATCGATTTCCTCAAAGCACACGAGACGGCCGCCGCTCCTAAGCCTGTCACCACAGCGGCGACAGAGCAACGACTGCAGACCAGAACCACTCCGACTGCACGACATGAGCGCGGAAAGACAGACCGAAGACTCTACACTCAGTGCTCTGTACGAATGGCTGCCGGAGTATTCTTCGATGCTATCATCGACTCAAAGAAATTCCGCGACTGCATCAGAAATTTCCATGCTTCAAGGGCTACCGATATCAAGGTGGAGGACATTGACAGCATTGAGGTGGACAAACTCAGAGCTCCATATTATCTCAACAATATCTTCGACCAGCTGCATGGCGACCAGGACTTCAAGAAGTTCTACGGATTCCTCAAAAGCGACGTGCCGTTCGTATTCACTCTCCCTGCATATATTGTTGGCGCCCTCATGGCTTACTCCGGTATGCTCGTCAGAAATGCTATCATTACGCAGAGGATGGACAAGGTGGAAGAGGTGCATTTCCGCTACTTCGGCAAGGGCGGACGTCTCTTCGAGTGGCTCTTCTTCACATTCAAGAAGGAGGAAGTGGAGGCTTATCTCGACGCTTGCTTTGAGGTGGGTATCAAGAATAAAGCCATCAATGAGGCACTGAAACGCAATGAAGACTTCACCATCAAGTGCATCTATGACAATTGCGACGAGGACAAGTACGGATGCAACGAAAACTCTGAGAACAAATCCGAGGTGGCTCGCGGTCTCGTCTCACGTCATGAGATTACAGGCATACAGCCTAACCGCAAGAATATCTACGGCAAGCGTAATGAAAAGACAAAGCAGGAATACGATGCCCGAAAGCAGGAAGTTATCGGAGAGGTGGGCATAAAGCTCAATGGAGTGGAGCAAGATGAGCTATCTCTCGTCGATGACAATTTCTACGAGAGCGAAGGCGCTATCTCCTTGCCACGCACATTCCGGAATTTCGACGATTTCATGGACATATTCCTGCAGTTTGTAGGCAGAGCTACTCCTATCTACACGAATACCAGCAGACTACAGGAGAAGATTGATACGGTAAGCAATGTGCGAAACTTCATCGTCCGCGACCCTGAATACAAGAAATACCTCAACAATATCATCAACAATAATGATGACTCTTACCGTATGCCTGTATTCATCGCTACAGCTCTCTATTACCTCGAAGAGGTGCTGCTGAAGGAAGTCTTTGCTACTAATTGATTATAATATAAGTAGGTAATCGGAATTATTTTTTATAATAACTATGCGCACAAGAGGGTATAGATATAATAATAATGAAAAAACAGTGATAATTATCATAATAATTTTGATTACCTACTTATGAGGGGGAGGAGGAGTTCTGTCTTCTCCCCCACTCTGTTTTTAATCCTTCTCTTTGATTGAAAGTGAATGTCAAAAAAAGGAGGAAGAATAAATAATTAAGACATATATGGCTAAATACCTCCAATTATATCTCGACAACGACTACATAATACCCATAGGAATGGGCGATTCGGGAAACGTAAACAAATACGTGGACCAGCAAGCTTCAAGGCGAATGTGGCTCTTTTTCTCTAATGCCACAAGCAATGGGGCATTCAATTCCTGCGAGACAAACAAAGCTAATGCTGAAGCTGGAAAAGAAGGCTTCTACGGGGATTTCTGGAATCACATAGCAAAAGCCGACAAAGTGCCGGGCGAGCCATACCTTTTCATCGAGCTGCTCGACCTGTCGGGCATCATATCCACGCTCAGAGAATGGGCTGATATGACTCTTTTCACCGAGACGCCTGAGGTCGTGCTGCATTTCTCCTCTGTCATTCCGCTGAAGGCAAGGCGGGCTTTCGCTGATTATATCGAGAAGAAATTAGGCAAAATACGCAGTTACAGCAAGGAAATCAATGACTTGCTCGCAGAAAAAGTGAAATGGGACAACAGCACCATGACTGCTGCCTTCGGAGATCAGATGCTGGTCATACAGTCATCCGGCAATGACATCCTCCTATCTGTGCAGACATGGTGCGGAGAGCAGTTCATGCAGGGCGATGAGGCTGTCAGACTGAAGAAGAAAGGAAGCGAATTTCTCAAGATGGAACTCGCCAGAATGGTAGTGGATTTCTATGAGAGAAGCAATAATATGCTCATGCAGGCACAGAAAGAGCAGGAGTATAGCTATCAGATGCAGTTTACTGACGCATGGCTGAAAGGAAGAAAAGGCGACAATGATTTCTGGGTGGATAATTTCCATTACTCTCAAAATCCAGGAAAGATTTACCCGCCTCTGCTCATTGACGGCAAGCAGCTCAACCTCATCGAAAAGGAAGCTATACGCAATACCATCAATGCCATCTCCAAATACTACAGCGAAAGCATACGCAATAACCACTTGCACACCATCCTCATAGGCGACATCTTCAGAGAGGACATTTTCCTGAAAGACTGTGTCAGCGTCACATCGAGCGACGGCAAGTACACGTTCTTTGACGATAACGCCATACAGGAGGCTCTCGGACGCTACAATGTCAAATACTCCACGCTGGTGGAAGACCTACGCGACATCGAGCGCCTATATGCCGACAAAGCTAATGAGAGAACCAGGATAGGCACTTACGTCCACAATGCTGAAGAGCTCGGATTGCTAAGGTCACACTCCGAAGAGGCTGAAAAGAAAATCAAGGCCGCCTACGACCGCGTCAACGATGCAAACAAAGACCTCAGAGAGTCATGGGAAGCTCTCATGAAGCGAAGCGATTTCGACAAAGCTAAGGAGACTATCTCCAAGATGTCCACCAGCGATGAACTGACCATTGCCAAAGCGGAAGCAATAGACTGCCTCAAGGCCATAGAGAGAAGAAACTCATTGCTCATCGACCTGCTGCAGCTGCATGAGGTCAAGGACATCGTAGAAAGCATCAGGGAAAGGGAGACGACCATAAGGAAGTACGTCAAAATGGTTGACGACCTGCGCGAAATGCCGGATAACCTCAGCGACATCGTGAAAAAATATGAGGACCTGCGTCCTAAATATCTGGAGATAAAGGCACAGTTTGACCATGAGACTACTCTCGTGGGCAAGCGCAGACTTATAGAAGAGATGAAAGCACTGACGATGGAGCCGATGCCCGTGGTCGATGTAGAGACCATCAAGGGCAGCATCAGCGTCAAGAGCGAATCATCCGGCGGCTTCCTTGGCATAGGCGCAAAGAAGAATGTCACCATCCGTCTCCATATCGACAAGCCGCTCCCATGCCGATGTGTCCTCATCATCGCTCCTGACGTCATTATCAATATCCCGGACGGAAGATGCGGCGTCCACTGCATCGACGTAGATAAAGGCGAGGAAGGCGATGTCGTAGAGATGAAGACCGACCTGCAATCACTCGGTCTCAGCAAATCTGCCAAGTCTCTCTTCATCAAGTTCTGGCCTCACGAAGATGAGAAAGTGCCTATCAACAGCTTTGAAATCCGTGGCACTGGAACAGCGAAAGTGTGAAGAAGAAAACGCCACCGTGTCAGCCGCGTTACCGGCTGACGTTAGTTAATCCCCCCAAAAAAACAACAACAGCCATGGCAAAAACAATATTATGCCCATACTGCTTCGAGTCATTCAAGAACACCGAAGTAATGGTGCAATGCGAAAACTACACCTCACGTACCATCGACGGAACGCTGAGAGACGTTTGTCAGAGAGAAGAAAACAAGCGTTTCAACAATCATTGGGACAGCATGGTAATGTCAAAGCACGTCTTCTTTCCGAAAATCGGACTGAAAGACAAGCTTTTCGGCTACAAGCCAAGAGCGTGCGAATGCGACCAGTGCGGCGCTCCATCGACCAGATTCGTTTGCCCGCACTGCAACAACTGGCTCCCTACCGAGATGATCGAGAAAGGCTCTGAAATCATATCTGTCATTGGCGGACCGGCAAGCGGAAAGTCAAACTATATCGTGGCACTCATACAGCAGCTGCAGAAATACGGCTACAAACTGACGCTCGGACAGATTCTCCCTCAGCTCGTAGGCAGAACAAAGGCGGAATACACTCGCAATCTCTACGAGAAAGCAAAAGACTCCATCTTCAAGGAACATCAGCCGGTGGCTAAGACTGCTGTCACATCCCACCCTATCCCATGGATCTTCCGCCTCGAAAGCCACGCCACTAAGAAGGCTGTCTATCTCGTGTTCTACGATACTGCAGGCGAGAGTTTCAAGGATCCGGAAGAAATCAAGAAGAATGCTAAATATCTGGAGAAATCAAAGGCGGTCATCGTGCTCCTCGACACACTCTCGCTGCCATATATACAGAAGATTCTCGCTGCCAAAAATATTATCAATCCCGACAAGGCTACTCCATTCGGAGAGACTATGGATGCACTGAAAAATTTCGCCACAGAGAATCCACAGCTACTCAAGACACCGTTCGCTTTCGTCATGAGCAAGTTCGATTCCGTCATACAGAATCAGAAAGACCTCGACTTCGACATCGAACCTTTCAAGCACAACAGCACTTTCATTCAGACTGGCACTCTCTCTCTCAGCGAGGTGGACGAGGCAAGCAAGACTATACAAAACTATATGGAGAACCACTGGGACGAAGGAGCACTCGGATATGACATCACCCAGAAATGGGGCGACAACGCAAGATTCTTCGGAGTTTCAGCGCTCGGCGCTATGACCAACGACAAAATGAAAATCGGAATACCTGACGATGAGCAGGTAAAACCATTCAGAGTCATGGATCCGCTCATCTGGCTGCTCCATAAAATCGGAGGATTCGGAATTCCTGTAGAGTAATAATGCTCAATCATAAATAGAGTTTATTTACCTGATAACCAAACACCTTGCCCTATGAAATATTATCACGTCATATACAATTCATCCGAAGCATCTATGCTTGGAGGCACTGGCTTCGGTCTGAGAACTGCCACTGAAGGCACGCCGGACTCTCTCCTGAAAGCCATCGATGCGCTCAATCTATTCCCGGCTGACGACTGGGAGACGTATCAGAACACGCCTACACCTGAGCAGATAATGCAGAATCCTGCGTGCATGGACAATATTCCCAAGGACTATGCTGTTACTGCCATATCTGACAGCCAGGGAAATATATACCACCTCATAGCGAGAAGGGCTTACGTGGGATTCGACTATTCATTCTACAAGACTAACGCTCCTACGCGTCCAGGCAATTTCGTCATCGACTATTACATCTTCGACAAGACGCCTGACAGCTCTGCTTACCAGATTCTATATGAGAAAGCATTACCTGAGTCCAATCATTTCATTCCTGCATCTGTCAGACCTACTGACGACAATGAGGAAATGCGCACCATCTCCATAGGAAAACAGCCACTACTGCCGGCAGACGACAAACCGTTCACGGCAGACGTGGAGAATGCTCTCGACAAGGATGTGGTAAAACTGTTCTTCCATTTCCTCGCTGCCAGGCAGGCGGGAAAGAAACTCTATGTCAAGGCGGACAGACAGCGAGCACTCAAAATCACGGCTGACTTCTACCGTATGCTCGATGAAAAGTCTGCTACCGAAATCCATACCAGAGTCAATCACCGCGCCGAAGGCCCTAACGAATTCTTCGACATCTACTTTATCCTCGATTCTTACCCACATCAGGTCTATCCTGGGGGCTTCTACAGCTATATAGACCTCGACTCTGCCACCATGCCCGACACCGACGAGGCCAAGACTTTCAGCCGGGAATTGCAGGACTTCGTATCGGCATCGTTCACTGAAAACAAAAGCGACATCGACGATATTCTGCGATGGCTGCTCATGCCGGAATATTCCTCTGTGAAGAAACTGTCCAAAGTCACAAACGATGCTTTCTTCCTATACTGCATACAGCCTGGAAATTTCTCTTACAATAACTTCAAGGACAAGCAGGGACATCTCAATGACGAGTTCCTCAATGTCCTGATGCCTTATACCAAGAAAGAAAAAACCAACGCGCAGCTCTTCGACTCCCGCGTCACCGAGACCATAAATGATGCTAATTATGCTGATATCATACAGCTCATCAGGGAGTTCCATAAATTTGAAGCTCTCGGCTTCGACATGAAGGAAAACTGCAATGCTGTCAAGCAGCACGTCAGCGAGTGCATACTCACAAGCCCTGACGTGCTCAGAGGAGTGCTCGACAAAATCGGATACGACAGCGTAGTGCAGTTCTTCGACAAAGACGTTTTCGAGCGAAACGGTGATTTCACACTCGCTAAAGTGCTCGACAATGATATGCTGAAGCTATACCGACATCTGCTCACTGACGCCGAACTGAGCGACAGGGAGACAATGCTCTACGACCGTTTCCTCGCTCGCGACATGGAAAGCAAGTATCTCATTCCTATTATCGACGACTGCTATGGCGCTGACAATGAGGGAAAATTGCTATTCTTCATCCATGTGCTCAAAGATGAACAAAAGCCATTTGACACCATCTGGAGATACATGGAGCATTATCTGCAGTTCATGACATGCCCCGACTTCCTCAAGCTATTCCAGCATAAGCTCGACGACTGCAAGTACGCTCCGATGTTCTATTACTCCATCAAGGCACACAAAGCCGACTTCTCGTCCATCGAAAGCATACAGAAGCTCACGGATATTCTCCACGGCAACGACAAACTGAAAGCACTCATACAGACCGGATACCATCAGGATGGCATATACGCCAACTTCAAAAGCTATGTCAAGACGCTCTATATACAGCACCATGACAAAGCGCAGGAAGCACTCACTGCCATAAATGTCAATATTCTCGGATTCTTCACCGCGGTAAAGGACGACCAGCTCGCTGACTTCGCACTTTACCTCGACATGGTGGCAAACAATGGCTACGAGCGACTGCACGAAAAGAAAGTACCGGTGATATTCTCACTCGTCAGCTTGCTCGATGACAGTGAGACATTCGGACTGATGATTCCTGCCTTCGTAAAAGCATATCAGAAAGGTGACATACCGGCCGAAGAACTCGCACTCCTCTATGACAAATTCAATCATAACGTCAGCACCAACGATATGATCGACGATCTCGACGCCAAGCATTCCATACCTATGCTCGGCATCATCATCTGCAAGATGAAAAAAATGAAGTTCGAGCAAGCATTCGCTCTCGCAAAAGAAATCGGCATAGACAAGGGCATGAGAGCTGAAGTGATGGAGCAAAACTATGAGAAAGACTATAAATCATATCTCCGCAACAAGAAAATAAAAGGATTCTTCAAGTCCATATTCCGAGTCTTCTTACCAAAAGACAAAGACAATACGGACAAGAAAAATACCGATAAAAAGAAGTAGAACCACCATAAATACAAGCACTTATGATCAACGCCATATCAAGCATCATGCCGCTCGCGGCAGAGTATAGCCTCGACCAGAACGGTTCGATAGTCATCTGGTCATTCGCCATTCTAAGCGCTATAATTTTCCTCCTGACATTCTTTTCCGAAACATGGAAAAATATATGGGAAAACATCAGAGGTGAATATGACAGAAACAATATGAGAAGGCTGTTCATGTTCAATAAGCAGCCATATACTGCAGTCCTCTTCATAGCCGTTTCACTCCTCATATCCGCCCTCATAGCAGGTATTTGCCTATTCATCGTGGGAGGTGCCGGATACCTGCTCCTGTGGCTCGTCAAACTACTGATATGGGCGCTTATCATAATAGGATGGATATGCGTCGTGGCTGGCGTACTGTGTCTCATCGGCACCCAGCCCGTCGGATGTCTGCCGCTCATCATAGGTGGTGTCATAGTATATTTCAGCGACAATCTCAAGGCATTCGCAAATGCCTGTGTAGAAGCCGGTTTCAATTTCTACAGCGCACTCAACGTATGGGACCTCGGAATGTTCATGATTTCGGAATACGGCGTAGCATTCCTATGCGTCGTCGCCACTCCGATAGTCATAGGCATCATAGCGGCCGTCATCACAATGGTCATAGCCGGCATATTCTGGCTCGTGGAGACCATCATGACATCCAGATACAACATCAAGCATCCATGCCCGTTCTGCCATAACCCGTCAGAGCCTGCCACATATCTCTCAGAAGGCTACGAGCTGCCCATCAAGCTACGCCCGGGAATGTACGGTCTCTTCCACATCAAGCACCCTATCACCCAGGAAGAAATGCCTACGATGATTCTCAACGGCAGAGACGAGCTCGAACGCATCTGCCCGCATTGCAACCGCAGAATAGGCTATCAGACCGGTGTGGAGAAGCACATCGCTTTCGTGGGTCTCCCTGAATCAGGAAAGACGTGCCTCACATACCGCTTCGTAGGCAACATGATGAAACGATATGCAGAAATCACATTCACCGACAATGTCAGCAATGAAGCCAAGCGGATCATAGCCAATATCAAGGAAGGAAAAAAGCAGGAACTCGCTTCAAAGACCAGCGTAACCGATATGAAAAGAAGCCTGCAGATTATCGTGCCTGGAAAAGGACGAATGCCTTACCATTTCTTCATCAATGACGTAGGAGGAGAACTCTTCACCGACGCGGGAGTAAGACAGGAATATATGCAGTTCTTCAAAGACGTACAAGTCGTGTCTATCCTCATTGACCCATTCACCATGGACTTCTCCGAATACGACATAGACGGTGAATTCGCCAAATGGTACAAGGAAAACATCACCGACAAGGGCGTTGCAAAGAAGGAAAAGCTCTCCAATGTCATACAGACAATACAGACCATGTCGCAGCAGTTCACACACAAGACTGACAAAATACACGTCAATCTCATACTCGTCAAGGCTGACACTGGATACATACCTCAAGAAGAACAGCAGAATGAAGCAAAGCTCCGCGACTTCATTGCACAGCAGATGGGAATGGCAGGCGAAATCAACAATCTCGAGAATACATACGCATCTATACATTTCTATGCCGTTTCAGCCCTTCAAGACAGCGGCATAGACAACATGACCGATGGCATCATAGAACAACTCAAGGTTAAACTATAAACCCCGTCTCCCCCATCCCTATCTCATCTATGAATAAAAAAAGCGTCAGCCGTCCTTGGCTGACGCCAATTAGCCACAGCAACAGAGCAAGCCATCCTTCATCCTTCATTCTCCTATTCTTCATCCTTCATTCTTCATTTTAAAAAAGCAACAATGAAATCCCATACCCTAATCCAAGCCCTCCTGATAGCAATCCTGTCCCTCGTCCTCACAGCCTGCAACAAGCAAGAGCAAGCCATCGATGACCTACGCTCATTCTCAGAGCAACTAAAGGAAGAGTCCGCAGACTACACCGAAGAAGACTGGCAACAAGCAGGCGAGCAGTATAATCTGCTGATCGAGAACATAGATCAATACGAATACACCGACGACCAACAAAAAGAAATAGGTCGACTAAAAGCCGTCTGCATCAAGCAGATGAGCAAAGGAGCCATGAAGCTCCTACGTCAAAACATGAACACCATCTCCAAGCAGCTCGAAGGAGCCCTCGAAGAATTCATGTCACCAGACACCACCCAGCCAGACCAGGACGACCAAGAGGAATAACCCACATCGCCCCCCACAGCGCCCGCAACTGTGTCAGCCACATCGCCCACCACTGTGTCGGGCGCGTTACCGCCCGATTACCAGCGCACATCGCCCGCCCCAGTGTCAGCCGCGTCACCGGCTGATAACCAGACACATACCATTCCCATCGTAATAACATAGCAATCATCCCCCAATATCATAGTTATTACAACGCAAAAGCGCCGTTATCGCGAAGCAAAAGCATAGCTTTCACTTCGCGATAACGGCGCTTTCATGAATTTTCCAGAAAGATTTTGTAATCTGCAGATTTTATAGTAACTTTGCACTCCAAATAGGCTGTTCCAATCACCGCCCGATTACCAGCGCACAGCAATCACAATCAGCCGCCACCGTGTCGGGCGCGTTACCGCCCGATGACCAGCGCACACCCTTCACAACCAGCCGCCACTGTGTCGGGCGCGTTACCGCCCGATATAAGAAAGGAAGGAAGAAAAGAAAGGAAAGAAGAAAAAATGACAACAACACGCAACAGAATAATTCAGGCAATGACCAAAAGAATCCTCGTCTTAGACGGAGGAATAGGCACATACCTGCAGAAGCAACAGCTCAAAGAGGAAGATTTCCGAGGCGAAACATTCCTCCACCATCCCGTGCCTCTAAAAGGATGCAACGACGTGCTATGCCTTTCTAATCCGCAGGTAGTCATCGATATGCACCGCAACTACATCAAGGCAGGCGCTGACATCATAGAGACCAACTCCTTCAACTGCAATTTCTTCTCCCTTTCCGACTATGGACTCGAAGACAAGGTCTATGACATAGCCAAGGCAAGCGCGGAATGCGCCGACAAAAGCCGAAAAATGGAAACGGCGGATTCTGACCGCGAAGTCTTCATTGCTGGCTCCATAGGACCTACAAACCGCACCTCGTCCATGTCCGCAGACGTCAACGACCCTGCAGCAAGGGAAGTCACCTTCCAGCAACTCGTAGATACCTACACCGATGCCATCAAGGGACTGCTCGACGGAGGCGCCGACATCATCATCATCGAAACCATCTTCGACACGCTCAATGCAAAGGCTGCACTCAAGGCTGTGGATGACATTTGCCGAGAAAGGCAGACAGATATTCCTGTCATGGTAAGCGGAACGCTCTCCGACGCTTCGGGCAGAACGCTCTCTGGACAGACCGTAGAGGCATACGTCGCTTCACTTTCGCACGCCAATCTCCTCTCTATCGGACTCAACTGCGGCTTCGGAGCCAAGCAATTAAAGCCGTGGCTCAGCCGTCTCGCAGCAACCACTGACTGCCCTATCTCAATGCATCCTAACGCTGGTCTGCCTAATGTAATGGGAGGCTACGACGAAACGCCAGAGACTTTCGCAGCTGTAGCCGAGGAAGTATTCAGCGAAAAGCTCGTCAATATCTATGGCGGATGTTGCGGCACTACGCCAGAGCATATCAAGGCAGTAGCCGAGATAGCAAAGAAATACCAACCAAGGGAGATAAAAGCAAAGGAACCACACGCCTGTACCCTATCAGGACTTGAGCCTTTGGTGCTCAATAGCAACACAGGCTTCGTCAATATAGGCGAGCGCACCAACGTGGCAGGATCAGCAAAATTCAAGCGTCTCATCCAGGCAGGCAACTATGAAGAAGCCCTCACCGTAGCAAGAGCGCAGGTAGATGCTGGTGCTCAAGTCATTGACATCTGCATGGACGACGGACTCATCGACGGCGTAAAAGCCATGACCACATTCCTCAATCTCATAGCCTCAGAGCCTGAGATAGCACGTGTGCCTGTCATGATCGACTCTTCCAAATGGGAAATCCTCAAGGCTGGACTGCAATGCGTGCAGGGAAAGAGCATCGTCAACTCCATCTCTCTCAAGGAAGGCGAAGAGAAATTCCTCCAGAAAGCCAGCTATATCCACGCTATGGGAGCAGCCACCGTCGTGATGCTCTTCGATGAAAATGGACAGGCTGACACATACGAGAGGAAAATGGAAGTGGCAAGAAGGGCATACAGACTGCTCAAAGGTATCGGATTCCCTGGTGAAGACATCATCTTCGACCCTAACGTCCTCGCCGTTGCCACTGGTATGCCGGAGCACGACGACTACGGAAGGGCATTTATCGAAGCCTGCCGCACCATACATCAGGAGATGCCTGAGGTACACATGTCAGGCGGTATATCCAATCTCTCCTTCTCTTTCCGTGGCAATAACACGGTAAGACAGGCGATGCACTCCGTATTCCTCTATCATGCCATCAACGCCGGACTCGACATGAGCATCGTAAACCCTGCCATGCTCACCATCTACGACGATATTCCGCTCGATTTGCGCAATCATGTGGAAGACGTAATTCTAAATAAAGACAAGGATGCTGCTGAGCGTCTCATCACCTTTGCACAGCAAATAAAGGAGAAAGAGGACGCTGCTAAGGAAGCTAACGATGGCAAAGCGCCAGTAGAAACGGTAGTACCTGAAGGACTCCACGACCGCATTGCACACGCTATGCTAAAGGGCATAGATGCCAATATCGAGGCTACCACAGCGGAAGCTCTCAGCGAAGCCGGCACTCCCCTCGCCGTAATCGACGATTATCTCATGCCAGCCATGGAGCAAGTGGGCAAACTATTCGGTGAAGGCAAGATGTTCCTGCCGCAAGTAGTGAAGTCAGCAAGGGTAATGAAGAAAGCCGTTGCCGTGCTGGAGCCATACATGAAGAGTGGAAACACATACTCTTCTGCCTCCGGCAAAATCCTCATGGCGACAGTAAAAGGCGATGTACACGATATAGGAAAAAACATTGTCAGCGTAGTAATCCTCTGCAACGGCTACGATGTCAAGGACCTCGGAGTCATGGTAGAACCTGAAACCATAGTCGATGAAGCGCAAAAATGGGGTGCCGACGTGATAGGACTCTCCGGACTCATCACTCCTTCGCTCGATGAAATGATAAAGGTGCTCAGAGAGTTGGAACGTCGCGGCATGACAACGCCGGTATTGGTCGGCGGAGCCACCACTTCCCCACTCCACACCGCCGTGAAGATGGCACCGGAATATCCGCACGGCATAGTAATCCATGCTCATGCGGCAGCCGATAATCCTGCCATTATCAGGCGCTTACAGGCTGACGACAGCGAAGAATACAAGGCTGAACTGCGCCAGCAACAGCGCATTATACGTGAGAATTACCTTCGTGCAGAGACTTCCAAACCGGAATGTCTATCCATCGAAGAAGCAAGAAAAAGGAGACATCACAAGACTGTTTCGGAAATTGCTGTGCCTGAAAGCACTAAAAAACTGGTGGTCGATGTGAGGTTTAACAAGGTGAAACCTTTCATCAACTGGAATCTTTTCCTGCAAGCATGGCAGATAAAAGGCGAGACTCGTAAGCAAGAGGAAGGCAAACGCTTACTGAATGATGCCAAGCAACTGCTCACTATGATGCAGAAACAGAAACTGTTACGCCTCGGTATCGTGGCTCAGATACTGCCAGCGTATAGCAATGACGACGACGAAATCGTAATTCAGCGCGACGGCAAAGACTTTCATCTGCCTATGCCACGCTCCTTAAAGGACGAAAAAGAGACACATTGCCTCGCCGACTACATAGCCCGTCCGCTGCAAGCATTGCAGATCAGCGACTGTCCTTGTTGCCAGCGTCCGCATCGCACCGACTTCATCTGTCCGTTTGTAGTGACGGCAGGCATAGGAATAAAGGAACTGCAGGACCGCTTCCGCAGCGAAGGTGATGAGTATCACGCCATTATGGTCAAGCTCCTCGCCGACCGTCTGGCTGAAACTCTCGCGGAATATCTCTCCAGCGAGCTCACCTCCACCCTGAAATGGGGCAGCAATAACATCCGTATGGCATTCGGCTACGGCGCTTGCCCCGACCATTCCCTCAAGCAGCAGGTATTCGATATCCTCGATGTAAAGGCGCATCTGCCCCTCTCCCTCACCGAGACATACATGATAGACCCGGGCGAAAGCATCTGCGGACTGATATTCGCTAATACACCGCTGAAGTATTTCAATGTATAGACCCCCTCCTGTCCCCTTGGGGGATGATAGGTTACGCTCTCCGCTTGCGGTCTCCCAACTGCGTCAGCGCGATTTTTCACTCTTCACTCTTCACTTTTCACTCTTCACTATAAGAAAGAAAAGCAAGAGTCCGCCCCTGTGTCCGCCGCGTTACCGGCGGATAAAAAAGAAAAAAAACAACACATACCACAAATGCGAATAACAGACATAATCCAAGAAGCGAAGCTCTCCAAGAGAAACCGCTTCTCATTCGAACTCCTCCCGCCCCTCAAAGGCGACGGTCTCGACAAGATTTTCACAGCGATTGACTCGCTAATGCCATTCAATCCGGCATTCATCAACGTGACATGCCATCGCGAAGAAATCAAATACACCGAGCGACCTGACGGCCTTATCGAGAAGCATATCGTGAGACGACGCCCAGGAACCGTAGGAGTATCTGCCGCCATCATGAAGAGATACGGCATTGAGGTGGTGCCACACGTCATCTGTGGCGGTCAGTCACGCTATGACATCGAAGACACCCTCATCGACCTCGACTTTCTCGGCATACATAATGTGCTGGCTCTCAGAGGCGATGCTATGCACGGCGACTCACGATTCCGCCCACATCCTGAAGGCTTGGCGCATGCCGATGCCCTCGTAAAGCAGATAGTGGACATGAATGCAGGACGTTTCATCGACGGCGAGCCTAACACACGTCACAACAGCCACTTCTGCATCGGTGTGGCTGCATATCCAGAGAAGCACGTGGAATCGCCAAATATGCTCACCGACATGGGCTATCTCAAACAGAAGATTGACGCTGGAGCAGAGTATATCGCTACGCAAATATGCTATGATGCCGAGCGTATCATCCGCTTCCGCGATGAATGCGACAAAGCCGGAATACACGTTCCGATACTTCCAGGTCTCAAGCCCTTTGCCACAAAGACGCAGCTGACAGTACTTCCGCAGACCTTCGCAGTAGATCTGCCACAGGAACTCGTGGAGAAAGTCATTGCCTGTCAAGACAACGCTGACGTCAAGAAAGTAGGAATAGAGTGGGCTATACGACAAGGTGAAGCCCTCCTGAAGGCAGGATTCCCAATCCTCCATTTCTACACCATGACCCGCACAGAGCAAGTGCAGGCAATAGTCAAAGCCCTCTTCTAAAGAATAGGAACCCAAGAAATGGCACCATATCGTCCATTCTTCATTCTTCATTCTTCATTCAAGAATCCGCCACCGTGTCGGGCGCGTTACCGCCAGATAGAATCAAGAATACGCAAAGGCGCAAGCCATTCTTCATTCTTCATTCTTCATTCTTCATTCAAGAAAACCGCCACCGTGTCGGGCGCGTTACCGCCAGATAATATAATAATAGAATAGAAATAACAACAATAATAAAAGAAAATGGCATTGAAATGTGGTATCGTTGGACTGCCAAACGTAGGTAAGTCAACGCTCTTTAACTGCCTCTCAAGCGCAAAGGCGCAGGCAGCAAACTTTCCTTTCTGTACAATAGAGCCTAACGTAGGCGTGATAACAGTACCTGACGAGCGTCTCACTAAGCTCGCTGAGATAGTACATCCAGGCAGAATCGTTCCTGCCACCTGTGAGATAGTAGATATCGCCGGACTCGTGAAAGGCGCATCAAAGGGTGAAGGTCTCGGAAACAAATTCCTCGGAAACATACGTGAGACCGACGCTATCATCCACGTATTGCGTTGCTTTGACGATGAAAACATCACCCACGTTGACGGCACCATCGACCCTATACGCGATAAGGAAATCATCGACACCGAACTCCAGCTCAAGGACCTCGAAACCATCGAGAGCCGTTACTCAAAGACTCAGAAGACAGCATCCGCTGGAAACAAGGAAGCAAAGGTGGAACTCGCTGTGCTCGACGCATATAAGGAGTGTCTCTCTCAGGGTAAGAACGCCCGTACAGTGGAATTTGAAAGCAAGGATGAGCAGGACGCTGCACGCAATCTCTTCCTTCTCACTTCCAAGCCAGTGCTCTATGTCTGCAATGTCGATGAAGCTTCTGCAAAAGACGGCAACGAATGGACAAAGAGGGTAGAGGAGCTTGCTAAGGAAGAAGGCGCTGAATCAATGGTTGTTGCTGCCAAGACTGAGGAAGACATCGCTGGCTTTGACAGCTATGAGGACAAGAAGCTCTTCCTCGAAGAACTCGGACTCGAAGAGAGTGGCGTCAACCGTCTCATCAAGAAGGCATACGCTCTGCTCAATCTCCAGACATTCATCACTGCTGGTGAGATGGAGGTAAAGGCATGGACATTCAAGAAGGGATGGAAAGCTCCACAGTGCGCTGGCGTCATCCACACCGACTTCGAGAAGGGTTTCATCCGCGCAGAGGTAATCAAGTACGACGACTATATGCAGTATAAATCTGAAGCTGCTATCAAGGAAGCTGGCAAGCTCGGCATTGAAGGAAAGGAATACGTAGTGCAGGACGGTGACATCATGCACTTCCGCTTTAATGTTTAATATAATGCATAATTCATAATGCATAATGCATAATTATGTTAGCTTATGAAAGACTATAATCCTATTAGAGATAAAAGCAAAGAGTTCGCTCTACGCATAATAAAACTCTATAAGTACCTTACTATAAACGCAGAAACGAGAGAATACGTCTTGTCAAAACAAGTTCTCAGAAGCGGAACAAGTGTAGGTGCAAATATAAAGGAGGCATTAAGGGCACAGACCACTGCAGATTTCAGAGCTAAGATGAATATAGCATTAAAAGAAGCAAGTGAAACAGAATACTGGCTTGAATTATTGCATGAAAGTGATTACATAGATGACTTGTCATTTGACTCCATAATAAATGATAATATCGAACTAATCAAAATTCTTACAAGTATAGTTAAAAATACAGTATGCAATAAATAAGAATTATGATTTAATTATTAGGATTCAATAATTATGAATTATGAATTATGAATTATGAATTATGAATTACAAATTGTGAATTATGAATTATGAATTATTCATCTCCTGGAATCCAGATTTAATCATCTGCCATCTGGGTCCAATAGCAATAAGATGGTACTCCACATGCTGGCTTATCGGCTTGCTGCTGGCATACCTCATCGTGAAGCACCTATATAAAGTGCAGAAAGTGGCTGACGAGAAATTCGATCCGCTCTTTCTCTACTGCTTCATAGGCATTCTCATAGGAGCACGCCTCGGACATTGCATCTTCTACGAGCCTGGCTATTTCCTCTCATCAGGACAGCACATGGTGGAGATGCTGCTGCCAATACGCTTCACTGCCGACGGTTCATGGCATTTCACTGGCTATGAAGGACTTGCCTCCCACGGAGGTACCTTAGGCATCATCATCGCATTGCTGCTCTATTGCAGAAACATGAAGATGAATGCATGGTTTGTCGTTGACACGATATCCATCGCAGTGCCTACCACAGCGTGCTTCATTCGCCTCGGAAACCTCATGAACTCCGAGATAATAGGCAAGGTGACAGATGTGCCTTGGGCATTCATCTTCGAGAGGGTAGATATGCTGCCACGCCATCCAGGACAGCTCTACGAAGCCATAGCCTACGCCATCTTCTTCTTCGTGATGTGGCATTTCTGGAAGAAGCACCACAACTGGGTAGGCACAGGATTCTTCTTCGGCCTTGATCTCGCGCTTATCTTCACCTTCCGTTTCTTCATCGAATACACCAAGGAGGTGCAGGTAGCCTTCGAAGCAGGGCTTCCTATCGACATGGGACAGATTCTCTCCATCCCATTCATCATCATCGGAGTGGCTTGCACCATCAGCGGACCATGGCTCGTCAAGCTCGGCGCTAAGGCGAAAGAGTAGGGTAGGGGACTGAATAAAATATCAATAAATAAAAACATATAAAAATATAATTAGAGTGTTCGAGAATTATGTATTCTTACATCTAAATTTTTATATGATTATATATTTTTATTTATTGATATTTTATTATTACCAGATAGCCACAGAAAAGGTAATCCGCCAATGTGCCAGCCGCATTACCGGGCAATAATACCAAATACCAACAACCGACAACCAAAAACCAAAAAAATACGGTTTTTTGATAGTTAAAATCCCTTAATTCAGGAATTTTCTAATCAAAAAACCGTAATTTTGCATCTTGGAAGAAATAACAGACTAACTGACATTTATATCTCGACAATAATATCGAAACATCTAAAAACTAACTTTTTATGAAAAAAATCTTTACACTCATCGTGCTCGCACTTTTCATGAGCCTTTCCGCAATGGCTGATTGGTCACTCGGAAATCTCGCTTACAACATCCAGGAAGGTGCTACCGTCCGTATGTCAAAAGTAATGAAATCAGGCATCAAAGTCACTTTCCCTGAGGTCACAGACAACCAGTATTCTGACGTTTTCCTGAGTGCTGTGCTCACTCCTGAGACCGGTGATGCCATCCTGCTGGAAAGTGTCGTAGGCACTTACAAGGACGGCGTAGTCTTCAAGGACTTCGGTGAACTCCAGAACGATATGAAATATACCTTCAAGCTCACCGAGTTTAGCGCTGGTGATGGCGAAGAAATAGCTTGGGAAGAAGGCACTGAGCCTACTCTCACTTTCACTGTAAAGAATGTAGAGCGCAAACTCTCATGGAATCTCGCTCAGACTGTTACAGCCGAAGAGGAAGAGGCTCTCAACGCCATCGCTGCACAGGAGAATGGAAGATGGGCAACTACTGGTACCGGCAACAAGGCACGCTTCAATCTCATGATCGACCTCAACGAGGAAATCCTCACCATCGACGGCAATAATCCTATCTCCATGACTGATGGTCTCTATATCACCACAAAGGCAAAGAACCTTCTCGTGGCTCAGACCGCTGGTACGGCCGTAAAGCGTCTCCACTTGGCTCAGAAAGGCAATAAGGTTCTCATCCCTGACTGTAACGTAGGCGACAAGGTTGCCATCAAGTTCGGTTACGTTGATACAAAGAAGGAGCACTCCATCCAGATTCCTAATGCCACCTGCCCTGACGCTACTAACGAAGCTAAGGACAGCGTACCAAGCAGCAAGAGTCCTGCTCTCCACGTATTCAAAGTAGAAAAGGAAGGCGACCTGGAGATTATCGTAAACAATTCTGTCATCACTTCCATCGATATTACTCCTTTTTCTGACGAGAAATATAAATACACCGTTGTAGCAAAGGATCCTGAAGGCAATGTGCTCAAGACTATCAAGACTGAGACTGAAGTCGCTGCTGGCGACGTTGTATCAGTGCCTTACAACTACTGGCTGATGAATGCCGAGGGCAAGGTATTCACATTCGGTGCAAGAGGTTCTGAGTTCAAGCAGGACTTCACCCTCAAGTCTGACACCACTTTCGTAATCGAATACAAGGACGCTGAAATCTCTGGCGGCGTATATTGCATGGAAGGCGAAGACCTCGTGACTGCAGATTCCGTCACTGTAGGTCTCATCACTCACCAGAATGTCGGTGTACGCTGCTCTAACAGAGCTGCTGCCTACAACACCAAGGACGTAGAGCTCTGCAAGCTCAATGCCGGCACATACAAGATTAAGGCAGCTCTCTTCGACAATGCAAAGACCGGCAGTGTATATAATTTCTATGTTGGCACTGACAGCATCGGTCTGATGTCCACCAGCGACAATATGTCTTTGGCTGAGTCTTCTCTCATCACCGTCACTGAGGACAACACTCCTGTAATCTGGAAGGCTGGCACTTCCGAGAGCAAGGGTCTCGACGCCATCATCATCTATGCTTCCACCGACACTCCTGAACCAGAACCAGGTGAAGACACCGGCATCAACGACGTTACCGTATCTGGCAATGCTAAGGCAAAGAAGATGGTAAGAAACGGTCAGATTATCATCGTCAAGGGCAACAACGAATACAACGCTGTCGGCTCACAGATCAAGTAAGAAGAAAACAGATCAAGTAAGAAGAAATAGGGTAGGGCTGCCATCGGGTAGCCCTATCACTGTCTATATAATACCTATCACTGACTATATAATACCTATCACTGACTATATAATAAAAGAAAAATGACAAAAAGGCTACTGACAACTATTCTCACCACCCTCCTGACAGCAATCGGACTGCAAGCCGCATCCGGCTTCACCAACGTGAAACTCACCGTCAGCGGAATGACCGTTACCATGTCTAACGGCAAGACCACCATCAAGATAGGAAGCAACGGTAGGGCAAGCAGCATGAAGTGGGGCTCAAGAGAGCTCCTCGACGGCAGCAACGGCATTTACTTCGACTACACCACAGCGCAAGGAAACAAGGCTCTCAGTCCCTCTGATCTCAAAATAATCAAGCAGACCGACGAGATGTGCGAAGTGCTTTACAGCGCCACTTCCGGCAATACCATCTTCCAGCAGGGCTACATCATGCGCAATGACATTGCCGGAGTATATACTTACGTCATCGCCACCGGTACTGCGACCTCGGCTTCTGAACCCTTGAAAGAGGTGCGTGTATGCACTCGTCTCGCCTCTGACATGCTCAATGGCTACGTAGATTACCGCATGAACGGCAAGATACCTACCAATGCTGAAATGGCTGAAGCCGAGAAAAATCAGATACAGGATGCCACCTATTACCTCTCCGACGGCTCTGTATATACTAAATACAACTGGGCTAACTTCATCGAACGCGACACCGTACACGGCGTATGGAACAATAATTCATACGGCGTATGGAACATCCCCGTATCCTATGAATGGCTGAACGGTGCCTGCGACCGCCAGGAACTCATGGTGCACGCCACCAGCAAGTCGCCTATCACCATCCAGATGCTTCAGGGAGAACACCTCGGAGGCGCCGCTATGGTGCTCGACGAAGGCGAGAAAAAGCTCTTCGGACCTTTCCTTATCTATGCCAACTACAGCACTTCCCCGCTTGTCAACGCCAAGCGCATCGCATTGGAACAGCAGGAGAAATGGCCTTTCCAATGGTTTGATAATGACCTTTACCCGAAGAAACGAGGCAATGTGACGGGGCATCTCAATGTTGCCACCGGACAGCGTAACGACTCAGTACGCATCGTCCTCACACAGGAGTCTGGCACCGAACTGGTTACCCACACCCACGGCTATAATTTCTGGACCACAACTGATGGCAACGGCGATTTCATCCTCAAGAATGTGCGCCCTGGCAAATATACTCTCTATGCCTATGCTCTGGCTGGCGAAGTGACCGACGAACTGCAGATGGACAACATCACGATAGGAGAGGGCGAGCAGTCGCTCGGCACTATAGACTGGACTCCAAAGCGTTACGCCAAGCTCCACTGGATGATAGGCGAGAACAATCGCCGCTCGGATGGTTTTCATTATTCTGACACCGTCCGTCAGTATGGTCTATGGAATCTTCCTCCGGATGACCTCACCTACGTCATCGGGGCAAGCAAACCGGAAAAGGACTGGTATTACGCACAGACGAAAGCGGGAACATGGACCGTGCGCTTCAATCTCGATGAACTGCCACGCGGCAACGCTGTCCTGACTGCTTCACTCGCTGGTTGCACCAATGCAGGCAGTACGGTTAAGGTGAACGTGAACGGCAAGGAGGTTGACACATGGAAACCGGGTGTCAACGACGCCGCCATCTACCGCAGCGCCGTCAATGCTGGTCGCCATTGGCTTTTCTCCACTTCTTTCAGTGCTTCAAAATTGAAAAAGGGCACTAATATCATCTCTTTCACCATGTCCGGAAACGGCAAGAATGGCGGTTTCCTCTATGACTGCGTGAAACTGGAAAGCGGTGAAGCCATCACTTCCGGTATCAGCGATATCCAAACAGATATCCAGAAAAATAATGACACCGGCAAAAACAAATCCCTCTTCAACCTCACCGGACAGCGCGTCACATCTTCCTATCGCGGTGTTACGGTATGTGAGGGGGGAAAGAAAATAAAAAAATAGACCCCCTCTTGTCCCCCTGTGAGGGGGAGGCCAGATACGTTTTCTTCTTTAGTGAAGAGTGAAAAACGCGCTGACGCGGTTATTAAATGAAGAATGTAGAATGAAGAATGAAGAATTCGGATTACGTTCTTCGGCTTGC
>OLFV01001169.1_pt1 | contig 26822 bp, 23 predicted proteins | sample 1605551 | NCBI WGS metagenome assembly OLFV01 (sample SAMEA3888922, study PRJEB22519) | human gut metagenome | biome: human gut; feature: human-associated habitat; material: faeces | place: Denmark | collected 2011 | reverse complement strand
AATGGCGGAAGTCGAAGGCGGACAGGGCAAGAAACTGGGATTCATTGCGCAGGAAATGGGACGTGAAATCAATACTACCGGCTCTAAAAGCAATCAGGCTGAGATGCAGAACATCGTGGTGAAGATGAAGGACGAACTGGAACAGATCAAGGAACAGGTGCTGAATGCTTTGTAATCACATAGTGAAAAGTGCCTTTCATTTAGTCCGCATTTTTGCAAAAGCTGAATAAATGTTTACTCAAACCACCCTCTTACACATAAGATAACACAATGAACTGCAACAGTATAGCAAAAGAAAACCCTCTCGACAAAGAGTCTAAAGGACGCCTTCTCATCTTCTCCGCACCGTCAGGAAGCGGCAAGTCAACGATAGTGCAGTGGCTGATGAAGGAACATCCCGAACTGAATATGCACTTCAGCATATCATGTACCACCCGTGCACCTCGCGGAACAGAGCAGAATGGCGTGGAGTATTTCTTCATCTCTCCTGCTGAATTTAAGGAGAAAATAGCGCAGGATGCCTTCGTAGAGTATGAAGAAGTATATACAGATAAATACTATGGCACGCTGAAATCACAGGTGACAGAGATGACTGAGAATGGTCAGAACGTGGTATTCGATATTGATGTCAAAGGCGGATGCAACATAAAGCGCCAATATGGCAACAAAGCGCTCAGCATTTTCATACAGCCTCCTTCAATCGAAGAGTTGCGCCGACGTCTTGAGGGACGCGCTACTGACGCACAAGAGGTTATCGAACAGAGACTTAGCAAGGCAAGTTATGAGCTCACTTTCGCTGACAAATTCGACATCGTAATCGTCAATGACGACCTCGAAAAGGCGAAAGCTGACACTCTCAATGCCATAAATGAATTCCTAAACAAGTGAAAATAGGTCTTTTTGGCGGATCTTTCAATCCCATCCATAATGCTCATGTCAAGCTGGCAAGTACCATTTGCAAGGAAGCTGGACTTGATGAGGTGTGGTTTTTGGTCACACCTCATAATCCATTGAAGCAACAGGAGGGACTGATGGACGAGAAAGACAGGCTCGCTATGGCGCGTCTCGCACTGGAAAAGGAACCTAATCTCAAGGCTTCCGACTACGAGTTTCATCTCGAAAGACCTTCTTTCACATGGAATACACTACAACATCTGAGCAAGGAATACCCGGAAAATGAGTTCTATATTATAATAGGTGGAGACAACTGGGAAATATTTAATCACTGGGCTCACCATGAAGAGATACTCCGCGACTATCACATCATCGTCTATCCACGCAAAGATAGCCTGATGGACACCACCTCTTTGCCACCATCTGTCAGCATTATAAGAATGCCAGAGATGGACATTTCAAGCACTATGATAAGGGAAATGCTACGCAATGGCGAAGATATTTCTCCTTATGTCAGTCCGAAAGTGGCTGAATATCTGCATAAGAACATAACCACAAAAAGAATCTAAAGCCCTTAACTACATGAAAGTAATCAATTTCTCCAAGCAGGACACCCTGCTAAACCTTTTCCTCAGCGAGCTTCGCGACAAGGATTATCAGAAGAATTCCCTTCTCTTCCGTAATAACATAAAGCGTATCGGACAGATAATGGCATACGAGATAAGCAAGACATTGAACTATAAGGAAACCACAGTCAGCACTCCTCTCGATGATATTGCCGTGAAATTGCCTACCGATAAGATAGTTCTCGCCACCGTATTCCGCGCTGGTCTGCCTTTACATGAGGGCTTTCTCAGCTATTTTGACAAGGCAGAGAATGCTTTTGTCTCTGCTTACCGTTACTATAGAGACAAGGAAGCCACTAAAGTTGGCATCAAAATCGAGTATATTGCCACTCCTGACCTCACAGGAAAGACACTCATCATCGTCGATCCAATGCTCGCAACAGGCGGCAGTATGGAGCTGGCTTACGAGGCTTTCCTATCAAAGAGCAAGCCTGCACGCACCATTTTTGCCTCTGTTATCGCTTCAAAGAGCGGTGTAGAATTTATGAAGAAGCACTTCCCAAGCGATGAATTTGAGCTCTATTGCGGTGCTATTGACCCTATTCTGAACGAACAGAAGTACATCGTACCTGGTCTTGGAGATGCTGGCGACCTGGAGTATGGTGGTAAATTATAAATTTTTGTAGTTTAGTTGCACTGCCTTTTCGTCATTTACAGTCAGAAAATACATCCGGTAAAGCAACTAAACCACAAAACCACAAAACAACAAGAAGACAAGAAGACAAGATAATGCAGATTGCAAAAGGAATAACAAAGATATTCAGTTGGGCATGGTTTCCAATCAAAAAGAACGCTATGCTCATGCTTTTCATGTATATTCTCGGCATTGCCGTAGCTATATCCGAACTTCCTACGTGGAAAGGAGCCAAGCTTTACGACAATCTATGGCTGGAATTATTCGCTGATATCTATGCTATCTGCATCTTATTATGCCTCATTCCCGACAAGATCAGGCGATGGTTTCAGCTTATTGTCTATGCCATTGCATACCCACTTGCCATTGTTGACGTGTTTTGTTGGGTGAGATTTGGCTCTTCCATCTCCCCTTCCATGCTCCTTTTGGTAGGCGAAACGACAGGTAATGAGGCGACTGAGTTTCTATATACCTATGTCACGCCCGACATTCTGACCACATATTTGGGCTGGATATTACTCATATTGCTCTGCCATATCCTCGTCACCACTTTGCCAAAATGGAGCAAAGTGAAGGCGAAAACGCAGATATTACGCGATAAAATGCCCGCCATTACCGCCGATAAGCAGCTCTGGATTCAGGCTTATCTTGGAATGTTAGTGGCTTCTCTCTTGGTTATTGGTTGGAATGACACGTGTAGAAACAAGAAGTGCATCCACAGATTTTACCAATGCAAGACCGTAGGCGACGTGGAAAGAGAAATGAATAAAAGCCCTCATGCTGAGATGTACCAGCCTATTTATCGCCTTATTTCCAGTATATTCTCCAACGAACTCGTAGCAAAACAGCTCGTTACGCTGAAGGAGGAAGCCGAGAAAGTGGAGCGAATGTCGCCTGAAGAATTAGGTATTGACACTTGCCAATTCAAGTCTGACAATATAGTTCTCATCATAGGCGAGAGCTATAATCGTCAGCATTCTCAGTTATATGGCTACAATCTTGAGACAACCCCACAGCAAGTGGCATTGGAAAAGGCTGGAAGACTCATAAAATTCAGTGATGCCACAACGCCATGGAACCTTACAAGCTTTGTCTTCAAGCACCTTATGACGACTTATTGCGTAGGTGATGAAGGCGATTGGTGTGATTATCCCCTCTTTTGTCAGTTGCTTCGCAAGGCTGGTTATCAGGTAAATTTCCTCACAAATCAGTTTCTTCCTCATGCAAAAGACGCGATATATGACTTCAGCGGCGGCTTTTTCCTCAATGACGAACTGCTCAGTAAGGTGCAGTTTGACGTAAGAAATGAGAAGACTCACCTATGGGATGAAGACTTATTAAAGGACTATGAGCGCCTTGTAGCGTCCGACACGATGAGATATGTGGTGCCAAATGTGAAGCCGAAGGGCAACTTTACCATCTTCCATCTCATCGGACAGCACGTCAATTACCGCGTACGTTGCCCTAAAAAGAAGATGAAATTCTTCACAAGCAACTATAATCTGCCTGCAAACTCACCGAAAGAGGTGAAGAATATTGCTTATTACGACTGTGCTACATGGTACAATGACTCGGTGATGGGAGCAATAGTGGATAGGTTTAAGGATGAAGAATCCATCATAATATTCTTCTCCGACCACGGTGAAGAGGTCTATGGACCGGGCTCTGTGCATCATTGCGGACGTTCCCACACTACCAATATCACTGCAAACATCGCAGAAAACGAATACTCCGTACCGATGTGGATATACTGTTCGGAGAAATATGCCAAGAAGCATCCTGACATAGTGAAGGCTATTCGCAAAGCAAAAGACAAGCCTTTCATGACAGATGCCGCATCGCATCTGCTTCTCGGACTTACTGGAGTGAAGACAAAATACTATCGTCCACAGTTGGATCCGCTCAGTTCTGAGTATAATGCCAAGCGCAAACGACTGATGCAGCATGTGGCTGACTATGATTCCATTGTGAAAAAGAAGAATAAATGATAATGAAGAATGAAGAACTCAAAAATGAAGAATGAAGAATAAAGAATGAAGAATGGAAGTTTGCAATGTGCTCTTGAGTTTGTCATACAGATATTCAGACATATTTGCAATGTGCTCTTGAGTCGGTCATACAGATATTCTGACATATTTGCATTCCTAATTCCCCAACCCATCTTTATAAAACATTCCGCATTTCTATGCTGTCTTCATTCAAGACCACCTTCATCAAGAAAAGACTTTTTCATCAAACACGACATTTATGAACGAGCAAATATCAAGAAAAGAAACGGCAGCAATGCGAGGAATTGCCATCCTTGCCATCGTGCTCCACAACTATTCCCACTGGCTTAGGGGCATCATACAGGAGAATGAGTACCAGTTTCACGTGCATAATATGCGACGATTGATGGTGGAACTCTCCCATCCTTCATGGGAATTGATAGTCCATCTGCTATCTTTCTTCGGGCATTATGGAGTCCCTGTCTTCGTATTCCTCAGCGCATACGGTCTGGTAAGGAAATATGAAAGCACCGCGGAGCACTATGAGAGCAGCGGAACATTCTTCTTGTCTCACTACAAGAAGTTGTTTATGATGATGATAGTTGGATACGTAGCCTTCGTCCTTGTGGATTATATGACGCCAGGTCCGAGACATTATGAGTTCTGGAATGTAGTCGGTCAGCTTGGCATGTTCAGCAATTTGTATTCTGACCCCAACCATGTCATCTGGCCAGGACCATATTGGTACTTCGGATTGATGGTGCAATTATATGCTGTATATCGCTTTATATTGTTCCCTGGAGGCGGTTCCTTGCTTGGAAAGGTAAGCCAGCGTTACCACACTCCTATCCTTTTAGCCTTGCTTTTCATCACTCTCTTCGGACAGTTGGCATTCGATCCCGAAGGCACAGCATTGGAATGGTATCGCTATAACCTCTTTGGCTCATTGCCTGTCTTTATTGCAGGTCTGCTCTTTGCTCGCCATTTCGAGATGAAAGAGTACACATACACCTCTTATCTATTATTGACAGGCATTGCAGCGATACTTAGCATCATGCTGAGTATGTGGTTTTGCACATGGATTGTCGTGCCTTTCTTCATCTGTATCGGCGCATTAGGCTTTGTAAAGTGTATGCCTGAAATGGTTCTCCATCGCCTTTCATGGGTAGGAAGTATCTCAGCAGCCATGTTTGTATGCCATCCTATCACGCGAAAAGTCATCATTCCTATCTCCCGTCATGGTGAAGTATTTGCGGGATTATTGCTCTATATCGTGGCTACCATCGTCTTGGCTATCATCTTCCGTAAGGTATTGGCTTCGTTCAACCGATAACCAACAACCCACAACCCACAACCATTAACCACCAACCAATAACCACCAACCATCATTCCTAATGAAAATCAAAGACATCGAACTCGTAAACATCTCGCGCTTCAGAGCCGAGCACATGGGAATGGCGATGCTATTCGTCATTCTTTTCCACGTTGCCTTGCCCCGAAACGATATATTCTACGGAATTAGACGCATGGGAAATATTGGTGTGGATATGTTTCTTTTCCTTAGTGGAATAGGACTTTGGTATTCTTGGAGTAAACTAAAGATTGACTCTATCGCCACATTTGGCAGAGAATACCTCCGCTTCTACGGACGAAGACTTAAGCGAATATACCCAGCATGGATTGTTATCGCCTGTCTTTTTTATATTCCTCACTTTGATGGAAAGCATTGGGTGGACCTTTTTGGCGACATTCTCATCAACTGGGACTTCTGGATTCGTGACGAATTGACTTTCTGGTACATTCCAGCCACGATGATGCTCTACCTCTTTGCGCCTCCATATATGGAATTGATACGCCGTCATCCTATCTATCGTTGGTTGGTTTTGGTGATGGTGATGTGGTGCATACTGGTGCAATGGGTGAGTCCGATACATCATGCCGTAGGCCATATAGAGATATTCTGGAGCCGTGTGCCAATCTTCTTCCTCGGCATCAACATGGGCGATATGGTGAAAAAGAAGCAGACACTGGATGGTCAAGGCATCTGGATGGTGTGGATAATGTTCGCTATGGCATTGTGGAGCAGCATCTGGCTTGAGCAGGTAAGACACGGACATTTCCCTCTTTTCATCGAGAGAATGCTCTATATTCCTCTGACAGTGACCGCTATAATCCTGCTCAATCGCCTCTTCCGCCGTACTCCGAAGTGGTTTAACAAGAGCATGGCATGGTTTGGAATGCTGAGTTTGGAGGCTTATCTCATTCATATTCAGTTTGTCCTGCGTCCAATAGAGCATTATCATCTCGGCTATTGGCCTACTTTCGCCCTCACAGTGGTGATTACTATGCCACTTGCATGGCTGCTGCATACATCAGTTACCTATATAGAAAAGAAATGTCAAAGAAAAGATACATCTTCTCCGACTTCGACGGAACACTGACCACAAAGGACTCCATGATGGAGATTATCATCTATCAGCGAGGCAAGAGCGGGCTTATAATTGCCCTATTGAGCATTCTTCCCTGGCTGATAATGATGCTTTTGCATCTCTATCCCAATCAGAAGACGAAGGAAAAACTGCTTTACCATTGCTTCGGCAGTATGACCGAGAGCGAGTTTGATGCTTTCTGTCAGCGCTTTGCCGACACTCACAGGCATATATTGCGAGATAGTCTCTATCAGAAACTATTGCAAGCGAAGGCTGATGGCACTGAAGTGGTGGTGGTAACAGCGAGTCCGGAGAACTGGGTAAGCCGCTTGGCGCCCGACTTTAAGGTGCTCGGCACTAAGATGCAATTCTGTAAAGATGGGTTTACGGGGCATTTCCTCACGCGCAACTGCTACGGTAAGGAGAAGGTAAAGCGCATCCTTGCCACCTATCCTGAGCTGGAAAGCCAGCGTAATGACTCACATATCACTGCCTACGGCGACTCTAAAGGCGATGTCGCCATGCTTGCTTTCGCTGACGAAAAGCACTTCAGAGATTTCATTTAATGTGGTTGCGGGTTGTTGGTTATGGGTTGTTGGTACTGTTGAATGTAAATACACAATCTAACGACTTGACAATATATTTGCCAGAAAGACCATACCACAATAAGTAGGTAATAACAATAATCCTAAACACAATAAGTAGGTAATAACAATAATCCTGAATATACTATGCTAAATATATTCAAAATCCGAAAAGACGAGCGCTGGCTCATGGTGATAGCCACGCTATTTTTCTCTATAATAAATGCTGTCACCGTAGCATGGTACTGGACAGACTTCTCCCGATTGACGGACAACTATCACAAATTGTTCGTCACGAAGTTTCATATCTCCGGCTTCGACCCTCTCACCTATGAGGTAATATCCAAATGGGACACAGCATACAACATCTATCGTCACCCGTTGCTCGCCTTTTTCATGTGGCCTTTCTATATGATAAACAAAGGTCTCATCTGGCTTACCGGCATCAACTGCGCCACCATACTGACGGCATTGATACTCATCTTCTGTGCTTCTTATTCAGCATTGTTTATCTATAGGATATTCCGCGACGTGATACAGCTACGCAATAGGGACACATGGATAATGACTATGCTGACCTTCTCGATGGCATACATCATCCTATCTGCCATGGTGCCCGACCATTTCATCATGTCAATGTTTGCCCTTACGCTGACGCTATACATCTCCGGACGCAAGCTAAGGGGCGGTTCTGCACTCAATATGTGGCAGACCATCATGCTCTTTGTGGTCACTGCCGGCATTTCTCTCAACAATGGACTGAAGATTTTCCTCGCCGCATTGGTGACAAGACGCAAGAGATTCTTTGAGTGGAAGTTTCTTTTGCTCGCCGTTCTGTTGCCAAGCGCACTGATATGGGGCTTTGCCAGATGGGAATATCATAAGTTTGCCTACCCTAAATGGAAAGCGCGTCAAGAGGTCAAGATGAGGAAAAACAAGGAATTGACAGTCCAAATCCGCAAGAAAGTGGAGGATTCTCTCGGCACTAATGATAAAACGAAGGTGGATGCTGAAGTGAAAAAGATAGTAAGAGAGAAGGCATGGGCAAAGAAGAAGCGCGACAGCAAGAAGATATGGAATACCAACACTGGCAAGCCTTTCATGAAAGGCGAGTTTATGGGCTGGACTGACAAGACCACCTCTCGATGGGATGTGGGCGTGGAATGCCTCTTTGGAGAGGGAATCCAGTTACATCGCGACCATCTCTTAGGCGATGTATTGAGAGACAGACCAGTCATTGTAAGGTACGATACATCTTCCATCTTCGGCTATATCAATTACATAGTGGAGGCTATCATCGTGCTATTATTCCTCGCAGGAGTATGGATAGGCAGGAAGAAATTGTTTCTCTGGACAGCAATGTCATTCCTATTGATGGACGTCACGCTCCACATGGGATTAGGATTTGGCATCAATGAGGTGCAGATAATGTCTGCCCACTATCTCTTTGTCCTGCCTATTGCCATGGCTTATCTGGTGAAAAAGGCAGACAATAGGTATCTCTCCTACTCCATCTGTGGCATTTCCCTGTGGCTTTTAGGCTGGAATCTGTTTAATATAATGACATATTAGTATTGTTGTTTGGTTGTTTAGTGGTCTTGTTGTTTTGTTGATTGTAAATACTGCCAACTAAACCACAAAACAACTAAACCACAAAACGACGGGACTGAGGGGCTTTTTTAGCTTGCGAAAGTTGAGTTCTTGACCGTCAAAATTCGGTTTTATGTCATAAACCATTCGATGCGTAACATGCAGATTATCAACATCAATACGCCGCATTAGGGTTAAAAAACACTAATGGTACACAAGTTTGTGGTCCACAAACTTGTGTACCATTATTTTTTTTCTTAATTTTGCATCCACAAAAAGAGGAACAACATGAGAAAACCGTTTATTTATGGCACATCTGTAGGAGGCGAAAACTTCACCGACAGAGTAAAGGAAACCAAGCGTCTTAAACTTGACTTCGAGAATGGTATAAACACTATCCTCATCTCTCCACGGCGTATGGGCAAGACTTCTCTTGTCAAAAAGGTAATATCACAGATTACATCACCCGACATAAAGATTATCCCCATGGACATATACGACTGTCGCAACGAATACGATTTCATCAACCGGTTCGCCTCAACGATAATGAAACATACGGCAGGAAAGATGGATCTCGTTGCAAGCACAGTAAGAGAATTCCTCTCACGCATTGTGCCTACGATAAAATATTCTCTGGATCCCGCCCAGGATTTTTCCCTTTCATTAGGTATTACGCCTGAGACGTACTCACCAGAAGAGATATACGATCTCCCGGAAGTGATTGCAAGGAAAAGGGGATACCACATCATAGTATGCATAGACGAATTCCAGCAAGTAGGAGAATTTACCGACAGTCTCACCATACAGAAGCGAATGCGCGGAATATGGCAGCACCATCAGAACGCCTCATACTGCATGTATGGAAGCAAGAAACATCTGATGATGAAACTTTTCCAGAGCAAAAGGATGCCTTTCTACAAATTCGGTGAGACTCTTTTCCTCGAAAAGATTCCAGAGGACGACTGGGCAGAATTCATCAAAGAACGCTTTGTCTGTGGAGGAAAGATCATTTCTGATGAATATGCGCGCAGAATCTGTCGCACAGTCGATGCCTATTCCTCCTACGTTCAGGAACTGTCATGGGACGTTTTCGCAGAAACAGAAGAAGAAGTTACGGAACAGGCTTTCCTGAATGGTGTCACAGAGATGCTGAGACAGAACTCTGCACTGTTCGAATGCAGGATAGAACCGTTGACATCATACCAGATGAACTTCATAAAGGCAATATGCGACGGTGTGCATAGCGACTTCGGCAGCAAGAGCATCACCGACAAATACGGCCTTGGCACTAAGTCGAACATCGCCCGTCTGAAGAAAAGTCTTGAAGACAAGGAACTTATTGAGAATGAAAAAGGCATCACGGTACTGGCCGACCCAGTATTTGAGATGTGGTTCAAAAAAGAATATATGTAATGAAAGTACTGATACTGAGCACATACGAGCACACCGGAGGCGCTGCCATCGCTGCAGAAAGACTGCTCCATGCCCTTCAAAGGAATGGAGTGGAGGCAAAGATGCTGTGCCGCAGGAACCTGTCATGGTGGAAAGGCAAACCTCAATCATGGACAAGCATCATCGAGCGTGCCGTCATCTGGACTGCAAACGGATTCTCAAAGCGCAACCTCTGGGCGACAGACACCGCCCTTTTCGGGCAGGATATCACCAGAACAAAGGAATATCAGGAGGCTGACGTCATTCATCTGCATTGGATCAATCAGGGATTTATCTCGCTGGACACCATTGATAAAATCCTGAATTCCGGCAAGAAAGTAGTGATTACGATGCACGATATGTGGTATTGCACCTCAATATGTCACCATTCTTACGGTTGCATGAAGTATTCCAGCGGTTGTCATGACTGCAAAATGCTCCTCAAGCCTGGACTTAACGACCTGTCTGCAAAGATATTCGAGAAGAAATGCCGTGTCTTCTCCGGTAAAAACTATAGTATCACTGCCGTAAGCCACTGGCTTGCAGACAAAGCTAAAGAGAGTAAATTCCTCAATAAGGAGGCTATCAGCGTAATACCAAACTTCATAGACCTCAACTGTATAGCCATCCACGACCGCAAAGAATGCCGCAGAAAGCTCGGTATATCCGAAGATACTCTCGTCATTACCTTCTGTGCAGCGAGGATTGATACCCCTATCAAAGGCTTTGACATACTGACCGAAGCCCTCTTTGTCTTTATGAAAAAATATCATAAAGCCCACCATAACATTCAATTACTATTGATAGGTGGAATAAAAGACGCCAAGACTCTTGACTCCATACCTGTGCCTTACCGTCATTTCGGAATGCTGAACGACCGCGATATCATAAATCATATCTACAGTGCATCCAATACTGTGGTGTCAACTTCACATTTCGAGACCTTCGGACAGACCCTCATCGAGGCGCAAGCATGCGGCTGTATGCCTGTCTCTTTCGGCAATAGTGGGCAGCGCGACGTCATAAAGCATAAGGAAAACGGCTATATCGTGGAAGAACAGACGGCTGAAGCATTCGCTGAAGGCATACATTGGGCTTTGACCGAAGGGCAGAAGAAGGACAGAAGGCTACTGAGAAAGAGCGTGGAAGAGCATTTCAGCGAAGAGGCTGTGACAAGACAATTCTTAGACCTATACAATAGATGATGAAAGTATTCCATATTATATGCAAATTAGATATAGGCGGTTCGGAGCGCGTTGCCATCAATATCGCTAAGCATAAGGACAATGATGTGGAACAACACATCGTGGAACTGATGCGTGGCAACTCCTCATTCACCAAGGGAATCATCAGCGAACTGGAAGAAAACGGCATTCCATACCATAGGTCTTGCTTGCCGGTAATCTTTGAATGGCATTACGTAATGCAGAAAATCATCGCCCTTCTCTTCCCTATCCGCTTCCTCTTTCTATGGTTGAAACATCGTCCTGACGTGATACACTGCCACACAGAGATGCCCGAAATGGCTGTTTGGCTTTCATTGAAGATGATGCCTTTCATCAATATCAAGGTGGTACGCACCATACACAATACCAAACTATGGACCGGCATGGCGCATACAGGCGCAAGAGTGGAAAAATTCATGCAGAAGCGAAACGCCAACATTGCCATTTCCGACAACGTAAAGAAGGCTTACACCAGCATTTATGGAGGCAATCCGCCCATCATCTACAATGGCGTTGCGCCAGTGGAGCAATCCATCTATCAAGGTTTGATTGAGGGAAAGACTAATATCTGCTTTGCCGGACGACTGGAAGAGCAGAAAGGCATCTCCACGCTCTGCGAGATTATCGAGAGACTGAAGGACGACACAAGGTATCATTTCCACATCTTCGGCAGTGGCAGACTCCAGTCTCTCATCGACAATATCAGCCATCAGCCTAACGTATCCGTCAGCGGACCGCTCAATGGCATTGCCGAATATCTCGGCTCATTCGATTATATCATCATGCCTTCCATCCATGAGGGTCTCAGCATCTTTGCCCTGGAAGCCTCATTCAATGGTGCTCCACTATTGATAAACCGCTGCGACGGTCTTGCCGACACCTTGCCGGAGGACTGGCCACTTGCTGTCAACGGCAATAATATAGACCAATGGATGGAGATATTCCAGCATAAAATCTCTGCCACTGACAGGAATATTCTGAAATCACAAGCCCTCACATACGTCAAGTCACGCTTCTCCATCGAGATAATGCAGGAGGAATATGTCAAGGTATATCGCCGCGATGCTTGATTCCACACGAGTAAACAGCAAGCATTTTTGTCCGATTTTTCCTATTATATTAGGTAGCCAAACAGCCCTATTATAACGATTTGATAATCAATAGATTGCAAAAGCATAGCTTTTAGGCTGTAAAAGCATAGATATTACAGCCTAATAGCTATGCTTTTGCGTTGTAATATCTATGCTTTTGCAGCATGAAAGCTTAGTTATCGTCTCATGATAGCTATTTTCTTATCCGTTTGTTCTGTTTTTCCTATACTCCGTTTGGCATTAAAACAAATGAGAAAAAAGGTGAGAGAAATGGGAAGTTCGAGCCTAATCACACTCAAATGACTTGCCATTTGAAAGCATTGCACAATATTGTGTCACACAACTTTGTGCAACACAAACTTGTGTATATTATTTTTTTTGCTTATCTTTGCACCGTGAATACATAAAACCCAAGCGATTATGGCAAATCTTTCAAAACCTTTTGTCTTCGGTATTTCTGTCGATTCCAAGCATTTCATAGGAAGAGAAAAAGAGATAGAGCGCCTCTCTGCAAACTTCAGATACGGCGTCAACACCATCATGATCTCGCCAAGAAGAATAGGAAAGACATCACTTGTCAAGCAAGTTTCCAAGACAATAGAGGACAAAAACATCAAAATCGTACACCTCGACATCTTCTCATGCCGAAGCGAATACGATTTTCTCAATATGTTTGCCTCGGCATTACTGCAACAGACTTCAAGCCATGCAGACGAATGGAAACAGAATATACGCGATTTCCTCGCAAGGGTGACACCAAAAATCACTCTTTCACCCGACCCTACACAGGAATTCAGCATCTCGCTCGGCATCACTCCAAAGACGTATAAGCCGGAAGAAATCCTGAATCTCCCACAACTCATTGCGGAAAAGCGTGGCTATCACATCGTCATGTGCATTGATGAATTTCAGCAAATAGGTGATTTCCCCGACTCATTGACGGTACAGAAGAAGATGCGCACTATATGGCAACATCAGCAAAACGTATCTTATTGCCTATATGGCAGTAAGAAAAACATGATGAGCGCATTGTTTCAGCAGCAAAGCAAACCGTTCTATAAGTTCGGACAAATAATGGCTTTGGACACCATTCCTACAGAGACATGGGTGCCATACATCTGCAGCCGCTTCGCTACAGAGGGCAAAACCATTCCCGAGGACATTGCCGCTGAGATATGCTCTATGGTCAACAACCACTCTTCCTACGTACAGGAATTAGCATACAACACACTCTTACGCACCAGAGAGTCAGTCACTACGATGGCAAATCTACAGTCTGCATTCAATGACCTGCTGGATGACAACACCACATACTTCATCGAAAAAACTGAAAGACTTACCAGTTACCAGCTCAATTTCATCCATGCCATCATTGATGGAATACACAATAACTTCGGTATGAAGGAGGTAAGAGAAGGTTATCATCTCGGTTCACCATCCAATATCGTAAGAATTAAGACGGCACTACAAGAGCGCGAGATAATCGACATCAATGATAAAGGCGCATTTATCTCCGACCCAGTGATGGAGAAATGGATGCAATTAAGATTTGAATGGTACTAAATGATGGTGGAAAACAGTAGCGACCACCTCCCACTTTAATTGATTTTTATGACAGTAACAATCATAGTTCCCGTCTATGGCGTGGAGAAATACATCAGAGAATGCGCGGTATCGCTGTTCTCCCAGACATACGATAAAATAGAATACGTATTCTGCGACGACTGTACTCCAGACCGGAGTATAGATATTTTGCATGAAGTGATGGCTGAATATCCCGAAAGGAAGGTGAGGATAATCCGGAATGAGACCAACAAAGGAATCGGTGCCACAAGGGCATACCTGACAAAAGAGGTGAAGACAGACTATTTCATGTTTGCAGACAGCGATGACATTCTGCCCCGAAATGCCGTGGAAATCCTCGCAAAAAGGATGAAGGAGACCGGCACGGACTTCGTGGAAGGCGGATATGCAGAATACTGCAACGGCAATATATGCAATGAAAAAGCGCCATCCCATCTGACAGGAAACAAATACAAGCGGAAAGCATGGTGTCAGAACCTCATGGAACAGCACTTATGGGGGAGGCTATACAAGACCGAAATACTACAGAAAGTGCCCGACCTCTTCATGGAAGGCATCGACTATGCAGAGGACGTATGCGCCATGATGCGCCTCATCGGAGTGGCTACACGCTCGTGGACCGACGAAACGGTGTATCTCTACCGCACTGACAACAACACTTCCTACACCAAGAACATATCGGAGAAGTCACTGCTGTCATACGCCAAGGCGCAGGCCAAGATACTTTCCTTCTATCTCATGCGCGGGCATCTGCCCCTCGCCATCGAAATAGGCGCCCTCAGCACGCTGAGAGAATGCAGGAGAAACGGAATGGATATGCAGAAGATGGACGACATCCTGCAATACGTGCCGGAACATTTCCGTGCCAAATTACTCTACGCCATGCTCCATTCCATAAGAATACCGCTGATTATCAGCGACTATCTCTATAGGATTACACGCCTGTTTGCCACCATATAATTACTGACCATGAACGAATCGCTGAAACAAAGAACAGCCAAAGGATTATTCTGGGGCGCCATGAACAGTGGCAGCACACAGATACTCAACCTTATCTTCGGCATTGTACTCGGACGATTGCTATCGCCTGAGATATACAGCGTCGTGGCTATCCTCACCATCTTCGTGGCAATAGCCGGCGATTTACAGAGTTCCGGCTTTACGCAAGCATTGGTAAACATAAAGAGACCGACGGACAGAGACTATAATTCCGTCTTTTCCTTCAATGTGGTGATGTCGGTATTGATGTACACCATCCTCTTCCTATGTGCTCCTCTGATAGCCGATTTCTACGATAGGCCATACCTGACGGAAGTCTCACGAGTATTATTCCTCTCTTTCCTCATAGCGTCCATAGGCATTGCACACGGTGGATACATGATGAAGAACATGATGAACAAGGAGATGGCAATCATCGGCTTTATCGCTCTTATAGTTTCTGGCGCCACTGGTATCACCCTTGCTTTCCTCGGAAAGACCTATTGGGCTTTGGTATGGCAACAGATAGCATACATCTCTGTCACTGTCATCGGAAAATTCTTCTTTGTCAAGGAATGGCGCCCACGCCTTACCCTCGATTTCGGACCGGTAAAGCAGATGGCTCCATTCGCCATGAATATCCTTGTGACAAAGATTGTCAACACTGTGAGCAATAATATCCTGACTAATATCTTCGGAAAACTGTTTCCTGACCGCCTCGTGGGCAACTATTCGCAAGCCTATAAATGGGACACTATGGCAAACTCTCTCGTGGCAAATACGGTAGGACAGATTGCGCAAGCCGTACTTGTAGAGGCTTCACCGTCAGATAGTTCGAATGAAAGCAGAGAATTACAGGTCTTTCGCAAGATGCTTCGCTTCACTTGCTTTCTCTCCATGCCGTTGATGTTTGGCTTTGCCCTCGTGGCAAACGAGTTTATCCTCATCACTATTGGCGACAAATGGGCAGGATGCGTGCCGTTGCTACAGGTGCTTTGCCTCTCAGGAGCGTTCGTTCCGCTCTATACTATGTACCAGAATCTTGCCATGAGTCAGGGACGCTCCGATATTTTCATGTGGCTCAACCTCGGTCAGATAGCCCTGCAGATACTTATCGTAATGCTATTCTACCGTTTCAGCATGCTCATAATGGTGTTTGCCTACAGTGTTTTCATGATACTATGGTTGCTACCTTGGCATTTCTTCACCGGCAGATTGATACGTTATCGCTGGACTGACGCTTTCAAGGACATAGCGCCTTTCGCCCTTAGCGCAATGATTACGATGATAGCAACGTATTTTTCCACTAATATGATAAGCAATAATTACATCCTCATAGCTCTGCGCTTTACGCTCGCAGCATTGCTTTACTATGGTATTATGAAAATAGCTAAAGTACAGATACTCAAGGAATGTGAACAATTCATTTTAAATAAGATAAAGAAATGAAAGAACTTTCAGCAGAAGAACTAAAGGAATGGAAGCGCATCATCACTGATGTACTGCGTGAATTTCATGATATATGTCATAGAAACGGCTTCAGATATTTCGCCTGTGGGGGTACTGCCATTGGTGCTGTCAGACATAAAGGCATCATTCCTTGGGATGATGACATAGACGTATCTATGCCCCGTCCCGACTATGACCGTTTCATCGACTATTGTATGCACAATAATCTCGGCGATTATGAAATGGCTGGCCCTGAAATCACCGAGAACTATGCCGTTCCTTTCATCAAACTGTGCAGCAAAAAGACCACTCTTATAGAAGAAGAGGACACTCCTTGCCTCATCGGAGCATATATCGACATCTTCCCTCTCGATGGTACCAGCGATAATATCACGGAGGCTATAATGCTCAAAAAGAGATATAATCGTATCTGGAACAAACTTGAAGCTATTTCCACACGCAATTCGTTCCCAGAATACATGGCACTGCTGAAGACGCCACATGAATGGGGCCGCTTTGCCATCAAGACTATAGGCTTTTTCTTCCGCACACCATTAAGGAAATACCTTCTCCGACTGTTGGATAACATATCAAGGAAATATCCATTTGAGTCTTCTTCCAATGTCATCGTCTATTGTGGAAGTTACAATGAGAAAGAGATTATGCCGAAATCATTCTGCGAAGGCACTGACATTTCCATGCCTTTTGAGAATATAAGCATCAATATGCCGTCCGGATATGATGACTATCTCACCCGTATCTACGGCGACTATATGCAGTTGCCACCAGTAGATAAGCAGGTATCTCATCATTTCCATGCCGTAGTAGATTTGGAAAAGCGATTGACAAAAAAAGAAGCTTTATCCCAACTGAGATAAAAAAACTGAATTAAGTGGACATAAGTATATAAAAGCCTTATGCCACCTATTTAATACTGTTGCTGACTCGAACCACTCAGGCTCCGCAAGGAGATTGCTGGGAAGATAAAGATGATGTGAAATCAATATAAGAAGTAAGGATGAATATGACTGAGAATATAATTGTGGCAAATAATGGTTCGTCTATCGTTCTATATACAACAGATGATGGCAATACCCAGCTTGAAGTAAAGTTGGAGAAAGATACCGTGTGGCTTAATAGAGAGCAAATCGCTCAACTTTATGGCAGAGACTATAAGACTATAGCAAAGCATATCAATAATGCTTTGAGGGAAGAACTCGAAGGAGAGCCGGTAGTCGCAAAATTTGCGACACCCAAGAAATATGGCAGGAAAGAGGGTTATACTCAAATGCAGAAAATTGATTACTATAATCTTGATATGATCATTTCTGTGGGCTATAGAGTGAAAAGTAGGAATGGAATTGTTTTCAGAAAATGGGCTAACAGCATATTGAAACAGTACCTCATCAGAGGCTATGCCATAGACCGACGTCGCCTCGACCACTATGACGAGCTGAAAGATGTTGTGAGGTTGATGTCGCGAGCTCTCACTCTCCAAGACAAGGTTTCGGAAGGAGAATATTCAGGACTGTTCTATGTAATTACGGATTATGTCTATGCCCTCGACACGCTTGACCGCTACGATTATCAGGCATTGGGCGTTGAAAAGACTACCAAGGAGGAAATTTTCCGCGCCACATACGAGAATGCCATGGATGCCATCAACACCTTGAAAGTGAAATTTGGCGAAAGCCGATGGTTCGCAAATGAGAAAGATGATTCGTTCAAAAGCAGCATAGGACAGATATATCAGTCTTTTGGCGGTGAAGACCTATATCCATCGGTAGAAGAAAAGGCAGCCATGTTGCTGTATCTTGTCGTGAAGAACCATTCTTTCAGCGATGGCAATAAACGTATTGCTGCGATGCTCTTCCTTTGGTTCATGGAAAAGAATGGCATACTTTATGGTACAGATGGGCATAAACGAATAGCTGACAATACCCTCGTTGCCCTCACGCTGATGATTGCCGAAAGCCGCACAGAAGAGAAAGATGTGATGGTAAAAGTGGTAGTCAATCTAATTAATAAAGATAATCAATAAGTAGGTGTTCTTAATTATTTTTATATTTAAGAGTATTAAATAGTATGGTAGATATAATCTCAGATATAAAGGCGCGTAGCGGGTCTTACGTAACTGTTACATGAGGTTATAGATACTATGGTAGGTGATGCTGTTATTATATAAATAATTATGAACACTTACTTATAGTTTTCTTCATTTTCGATTTCATGTCTCCTTCTTTGACTCTCCATCCCAATGCTTCCAGCTTGGCAGTGGAGAATACCGACTTGGTCACTACATTGTAACCAGCCTTCTCTGCATCGTCAGGCAGCTGCATGATAACCTTTCTATTGCCTATCTCCGCTATCATTTCAGCGAGTTCACGGATTGATATATTAGAAGTATTGTCTGCAATATTATATGCCTCTCCGCTCTTACCTTCTAATAGGATATATAACAGAGCCGACACACAGTCATCTACATAGCACCATGACCTAAACTGACTTCCCGTACTCTTCATCACTATATCCTCGCCTCGCTGGATATTCCTGATAAACTGAGCATAGACTCTATTATCAGACTCCGTGAAATACGGTCCATAGGTGTGTGAAGGACGTGCTATCACGCAGTCCACACCATACTCCTTACCATAAGCGGCGCATAGCGTCTCTGCTGCTCTCTTGCTGGAAGGGTAACAACTTCTTGGAGAGTTTATATCCACATAGCCGTAATAATCCTCTGTAAAGACTCTGCCGTCGCCCTCGCCATACACTTCTCCTGATGAGACATACAGGAATCGGCACATATCATGGCTACGACCATAGTCCAGAAGATTCTTCACTCCATTGATATTTGCCAGCATCACCTCTACTGGATTATTGGCAAAGAAGTTAGGCGAAGCATTGCTTGCTGCATGGATGATGTAATCGAAACAGACATCGCTATCCAGCGGCTCCGTCACATCATACTTTATGAAATGAAACCTCGCATCTTCCCGATAATCAGCAAAGCGTTTCACTGCTCTGCCTTCATTCCTTCCTGCCGCATATACCTGAACGTCAAGTCCTTGATTACGAAGCAACAAGTCCACAAAAGCAGAGCCTATAAGACCTGTTGCACCTGTCACGAGGAGGGTCTTTCCTTGCAGTCTTTCTATTTCAACCATTCGTCTTTACTTGTATGCATGAGTGCCTTGAGTATCTCAAGATCCTCTACCGTGGTAACTTTGATATTCTTCTCCGAACCTGGCACTATGTGCATCTCTCTGCCTCCCACTTCTGCTATCAATGTGCATGAAGCCACACTGTTGGTGATGCCTTTCACCTTAGCTTCCTCATGTATCTCTATGATATTACCCAATCGGAATGTCTGAGGTGTCTGAGTGCGGATAAGTCTGTCGCGAGGAATACTTGTGGTGGTGCTAAATCCATCATCACTCTCAAGGATTGCCTCTCGGCATTGAATGCCAGTAATAGCATAGCCGTATGCCTTGCAGATAGCGATATTTGATGATATAATGTCCTGTGAGAGCAATGGTCTTACCGAGTCATGTATCAGCACGAGGTCATCATCAGCACAACCGTTTTCTTTCAGTCCATAGATGCCATTGTGGATTGACTCCATTCCTGTGCTTCCACCTTCAAATATCCATTTCAGTTTGGTGATGGAAAACTGGTTTGCATAAGCCTGCAACACTGTATCCCAGCCTTTCAAGCACACCACTGCGATAGCGTCAATATCAGGATGACGCTGAAAACACTTCATCGTATGAATGATAATAGGACAGCCATCTACGTGCATAAACTGCTTCGGAATATCCTGTCCCATGCGGTTTCCACTACCGCCGGCTATTAGAACTGCTATATTCATAATGTATTTTTCTGCAAAGGTAATAAAAATAAGTATCAGGTCAAAAATTATTTAGATTTTAATATTCTTTTATTTCTTATGCAGGTAATCCTTTTGTTTATAAGAAGGTAATTTTTTTTTGTACAATAGCTATGCTTTATTACAAACTACTTACCACCAACCTAAGATTATACCACCACATAAAGGCTGTGATAATCAGCAGACTGATGGTCAATGCGATAGATATTACTCTCTTCTCTTCCATCTCCTTCAGCAGGAATGCTATGCCGATGGGATAGACAAAAGCCCAATGAGCCGTCATGATATAGACATCGGAGGCAGCAAAACGGAAGATGAAATGAATGATAAAATCCACTAAAAACATTGATAATGTGGCTTGTAATAGCTTTGTGCGCCTGCCAAACCATATTCCTGACATCATAAGAACCAAGAGCAAAGCCTCTAATAGATAAAACCATCCATGACCATAATAGACGAACACCGGACGATTATCATTGGCATCGCCGAGCAAATGGTCCTTATGCAGGAAGAATCCCTCGCCTAATATGTTTTCATAGAGCAACGGCCAGCGGTCGATGGAAGTGTCGGTCCACTGAAACAGTTTATTATCCACGACCATATTCTTGTGCATACGTTCTTTCCTCGCCTGGTTTTCTGCATATTGCTTGGCAAAGACGGAGTCCTTCTCGATGCGCTTCTGCGTCAATTCCTCAGCGTGAGCCTTCTCTGATTTCACGGTATTATCCACCTGCCATAGGTATGCACAGCCGATGATAGCAGTAGGAATCAGATATATCAGACTTCTCTTGAAGCATCTTGTCAACGGTTTTCCACCGTTTTTACATTCATGATAATAACTCACCATATCGGCAAGCCATATCTTTACGCTGTTGGTCAAAGTCACTCCTGTGGCTACAAAGTATGTCATCATTATCTTCATAATGTGTGACAGTTTGCCTTTTTCCCCAGTCTTACAGGTTATCCACAGCGTCAAGAGCATCAATGTCATAGATAGCACCATGTGGTCGGGCACTATTGTCGCCAGCATCACATAGGCTATAGAGAAATAGAAGAAGCACAATATCAAGCTATTACGCCAACCGAGCCCGATTATCCTACGCATTATCTTATAAAGTAGCATCCATGCGCAGGTGCTTATTATGGTCCAGAGTATGCCTAAGATATATATGGCGCAGTTCTTATCCAGTACAGACATCAGCCATTCATTTAGCGATGACAATGGCCATTCGAACGCTGCAAGTAGCGGATGCCTCTCTATATTGTAGAGCGGTCGCCATTTTGATATGACTATATATGTGAAAGGGTCAAAGCCTGAGAAATGGAAATACTTAGTAAAAGCAGACCAGAATCCCGCTTTCGGGTTAGTCCATATATCTGGATGATTGCTCATCATCATACCATTCAATGCTGAGAACACCAGCAATCCTATACTTCCTATCGTCAGCGTCTCTCTATGATCCCTTATTCTATTCATTCTTTTCTCAATGCTACTATTTCAAAACAAATCTGAATGCGTTCCTGTTTCTAAAAGAAGGAGGGTTAATTCATTATCATTCTGTTCCCATACTAATAACCAATCTGGTTTTATATGACACTCCCACTGACCTTTATGGTTACCAGTTAACTTGTGGGGTTTATATTTTACTGGCAGAACACCAGTTTCCATTAACAACACAATTACCCTACGCAGTTCATCCATTGGACAACCACGTTTCTTCATCTTTTCTATGCATTTATCAAATCTGCGCGTTGTACTAACAACGTATGCCATATCAAATATCCAAATGTGCAAACAGTTCGTCTGAAGTCTCAAACGGTCCGCTTATTCTACCTTTCTTCTTATCTGACATAGCTTCCTTATAGCCTGCGGTTTTTGTTATATCTTTCGCAGAGCGTTCACTTGTGGTATGGAGTATAGTAACTCCATCCAATGCAGCAAGGATTTTCTTCAAACTGGAGAGTATTGTCTTGTTCTCCACTCGTATAGTCATTGTTGTCATAGCCATACTGTTTTTTTTACCTGAAAAAGAACCATTCTTCTTCTGGTTGCAAAGGTAATAAAAAAAAAGGATTTACGAGAGAAATTGCGCGATTATCTCCACATTTACACTACCGAAACGCAGGGAAGCAGCATGGAGAAGCCTCTCTATACTCCCTTATTCTTTTCAGAAATCTCATATTTATTACCTGCTTAAACAGACAGAATTATATTTCTTTCCAATCCACAATAGTACCTGTAACAGAAGAAAAATTGACACCGACTTTACGCACTGGGCGATTGTCAGCGACATAAGGTAGTGCATAGCCCTTTTCTTCTATCTGTTGCAATGCTTCTTCCGCTGATCCATCAAGTTTAAATTCAAAGATATACACGCATTTTTTTGTCTCGATAATACAATCGGCACGTCCTTCGCTCTGTTGTTTCTCTGTCAGCACGAGATATATGCTCAGTATGCGGAAAATGAGATAAAATGTATAATGGAAATAGCGTTCTTTCTCTGTCTCATTATCCTTGCGTCGCATCGTGTAAGGAATGCTTGCAAAGAATGCTGTCAGACTCTTGCGCCAAGTCTCAAGGTCATCCCTATGAATGGCTCGCACCAACTGTATGGCAAGCGTGCCAGCAGACTCTTTCGTACCGAGATAATTGGATGCTATAAGCGTCAGAAATCCTTTCTTCACCTCATTATTTGGCAAATCAAGAAGATAAGAATTTGAGCATGGGTCATAGTCTTTTATGGTCAAATATCCACTCTGATATATCATTGGCAGAGGGCGCTCCATATCTGCTTTATAGTCGATAAATTCAGCGGTATCATAGTAGTTACCAGTGAGTTCGTTAAGGTTTTCATTGGTATGATTGAGCAGACGTATGAGATAGGTAGGTGTTCCGGTTCTAAACCAGTAGTCTTCTATATCCTTGCTATTAAGCGCACTGAGCAGACTGAATGGATTGTATATATCTGTCTTACGTTTGCTAAAATGATAGCCGTCATAGTGGCGTTGCAGCATACGGCGCATTTCTTCGTGAGATACATTCATCTCATCTGCCATAGCGTCTATTTCTTTATGGAAAACGCTCTCCAGTTCTTCGCTTGTTATTCCGCAGATGGCATCATATTTCGCACTCATACTGATGTCCTCTGGCTGATTAAATCCGCTAAACACACTGACTTGCGAGAATTTTGTCACGCCTGTTAGCAAGACAAATCGCAAATCTTGATCGGCAGCCTTAAAGGCAGAATAGAAACCTTTGAGAGTATTCCTATTGTTTTCTTCTATCAGTATCTCCTGACCATTTTCATCTTTCGTCTTATATCCCGTATCAAGTACGTCAAGCAATGGTTTGTCATATTCATCTATCAGCACCACACACTGCTTTCCTATCTGGCTATGCACATATTTCAAGAGGCGTGCAAAGCGTTCGCCTGGACTATAGTTGCTATCGCTTTTATAGCCGTACTCATTCTCCCAGTCATCTATATAGCCATTTATCAAGCTCTGCAGTGTGCCTCCTACTGTATAGTCACTGCCATTAAAGTCAATATGGAATATAGGATAACTCTCCCATTCTTTCTCATGTTTTTCTATTTCGAGTCCATGAAATAGCGTTTTTTCTCCACTGAAATAATACTTCAGCGTAGATACAAGCAGACTTTTACCAAAGCGACGTGGGCGACTGAGAAAGTATATTGACCCTCTTGTCACCATCTGATACAGCAATTCCGTCTTGTCAACATAGACGAAACCTCCTTCGCGTATCTTCTTGAAATCTTGTATGCCGATAGGGTATTTCATAAAGAGAGAAATCTATTATTAAGTAATGGATTATGACAATCACTAAGATATACTTGTGGTATGTGGAGAAAAAGAACCATTCTTCTTCTGGTTGCAAAGGTAATAAAAAAAAAGGACTTACGAATGAAATTGCGGGATTATCTCCACCTTTATGTCGTCAAAACGCAGGGATGCGGCATGGAGATAGAGCCTATCGGCATGATGACCATAGAGATCATCGCCTAATATCGGCATTCCGAGTCCATCTTTGCTGGCGCAATGAACTCGCAACTGATGCGTTCTGCCTGTCAAAGGATGGAGGCGTATGAGGGTATGTCCGTCTTTCTCGCCTACTACTTCATAGCGTGTGACCGCCTTCTTGCCTTTCTCATAGTCCACTATCTGACGTGGTCGATTGAGATAATCGGCGCTGAGTGGCAGAGATATGGTGCCTTTCTGAGGCTTGTCTGCCGGCAAGATGCCTTCGAGGAGGGCGTAATATGTTTTCTCTATCTTCGTATGATCGAGGAAAAGCGCCTGCATATCGCGGTATGCCTCTGCCGTCTTTGCTGCCACGAGGACACCTGAGGTCTGCATATCAAGGCGGTGCGCCATCTTGAGTTCGGGACTTTCGGGACGCATTTCGCGAAGTATATCCCACGCGCTGCGCCGCGCTGACTTACCCGGCACACTGAGCATTCCTGCCGGTTTATCGACTATCACGATTCTTTCGTCCTCATATATCACGGTGAGCGTATCGCGTTTTTCCTCTGCCTCCAATGGATTCTGATCCACTTCCATTCCCTGTAGCATCCAGCGTAATATCGGGGCGCAACGTCCTTGGCATGAACCTCGATATTCTGCTACGCCATTCTGAATAGTAAACTCTGCTATTTCAATGGGTTGCAATTGATGCTTATAAGCGTATTGGAGGAGTTTTGGGGCGCAGCATTCTCCCGAACCTGATGGCGGAATGATACATTTCGACCCTGTCTCTCTTGCCCATTCGATGAATATATCGAGGAGATTCTTCTCTTCTCCCCTTGCATTGAGCATCACAAAGTGCTGGAAGAGCCATTGCTGCAAAGCGTCGGAGCGTTGCTTTCGCTGTCTTTTCAGTTGGGTTATAGCATCCTGAATGGCTTGCAAAGCCTCTCTCTTCTCTCTTACTGTCTCGTTCCATAGTGCTTTCTGCCTACGGTATTCTCCCTTCTCATGCTGTCTCTGACGTATGTAAATGGCTTTTTCCGTCTCGTCTTCTGGCATTGGTCGTGATGGTGGCAGAGTGGGCTTTTGCTTCTCTGCCTCGTAGAGGGCTTCTCTCGCCATTTGCAATTCTGCTGAAGCGGAGCGTCGGTCTATCTCTTTGTTTATCTCCACTATCTCCGCCTCGTGGCTCTTGAAGTAACCATCCTCCTGCAGATAATCAAACACTGCCGGCACATATCCTTCCCAATCGCCTTGTCCGAGCACCTGTCCTGAGTAGGCTTTGAGCAGTGCGGTTTCTCCCCTCTCGTCTCTTACCAGCATTGCTCCAAACATTTTTCCTTTCTCCACCTCGTCCTTCCATTCCTCTTTTCGCATAATCTCACGCACCATCCCCTCTACTTTCTCGCAGAGATACGGTGTCGGAGTATAATAGAATGGATTGTTCATTGTTTTGTGGTTTGGTGGTTTAGTTGTTTGGTGGTTTGGTGGTTTAGTTGTTTGTCATTTTAACATTCAACAAAATCACTAAACAACATCATCAAACATTGATACTTTCTTCCAAATAATCAAGCCAAGCTAACTAAATATCCCCTAAATGTCGCTCAAGAGGAATACCGCGATTCTTGTCCACATTCTCTTTGTTGACTTCTATCCAGTGGCTCAGGGTGTCCATAGCCATGCGGGCAGAGTCTTTCAGAGAATCGCCACGAAGGAGATGACCATCCACGATGGCAGAGAAGATGTCGCCCGTGCCAGGGAAATGCACTGGTATCTCATCGTAGGTAAGGAGGAAATACTCATCCTTCTCATGATTATAGCCTGCCACAGTGTGCTGACCATCCACCAGCATACTCGTGATAAGCACCGACTTGGCGCCTATCTCACGGAGGCGGTCTATGAGCAAGCGTGTCTCTTCCTCTGTAGCACCTTCTGTCTTGTATTCGGTATCGGTGAGATAACACGCCTCGGTATAGTTTGGGAAGATGAGGTGTGCCACTCCGACCATCTCACGCATGGAGTTGATAGTAGATGCGGTGACGCCATTATATAGTTTTCCTTCGTCGCCCATTATCGGATCGACAAGGATGACTGTGCCATTGGCTGCTTCTTCCCTGCAATACTGTGACACGATGCCTGCCTGACGCTCTGAAGCTATAAAGCCTGTCGCTATAGCGTCGAAAGAGAACCCGAGGTCTCGCCAGACGGGGAATACGCCAGTGATATAATCCGTCGTCTCAAGGATATTAAATTCTCCATAGTCGAGCGTATTGCTCACCAGAGCCGTAGGAAGATTATACACACTGTTTCCCATATAGGAAAGAATTGGCAGCATCGCCGCCGTAGCCACTTTACCGTAGCCACACATATCATTTATCAGGAGCACTTTGGATCCTGTCTTTGTTGTTTTTGGGCTCAGGGGAGATTGTCCGTGGATAGACA
>OLFV01001160.1_pt1 | contig 27069 bp, 23 predicted proteins | sample 1605551 | NCBI WGS metagenome assembly OLFV01 (sample SAMEA3888922, study PRJEB22519) | human gut metagenome | biome: human gut; feature: human-associated habitat; material: faeces | place: Denmark | collected 2011 | reverse complement strand
TTGTTGCTCAGGTACTTAAAAAGTTATATTTGTAATAGTGTTGCGGAATTAAGGTAAATAATATAAACATGGAAAAAAACAGAAAAAAACAAATCGTAGTTTTGAGTATAGCTTTAGTTTGCATTTTCATCTTGGTATTTTCATTGTTCCATAAATCAGCGACAAAAGATAGCGCAAATCCTCCTTTAACAAATGTTTTGACTGATAGCATTTCTCAAATTGTCTCAGCTTGTCCTGGCGAAATTGGTGTGGCGGTTATTGTTAATAACAGAGATACGGTTAAGGTCAATAATAAGAGTGTTTATCCTATGATGAGTGTGTTTAAGGTTCATCAGGCATTAGCTCTTTGTAATGACTTTGACAATAAAGGAATTTCACTTGATACCTTAGTAAATATAAATAGGGATAAACTTGACCCAAAGACTTGGAGTCCTATGCTGAAAGATTATTCAGGGCCAGTCATATCATTGACAGTGAGAGATTTGCTGCGTTATACTCTTACTCAGAGTGACAACAATGCAAGCAACCTTATGTTTAAGGATATGGTTAATGTCGCTCAAACAGATAGTTTTATAGCCACACTCATTCCTCGTTCAAGTTTTCAGATAGCTTATACGGAAGAGGAAATGTCGGCTGACCATAACAAGGCTTACTCTAACTATACATCTCCTCTTGGTGCTGCAATGTTGATGAATCGTTTGTTTACTGAAGGTCTTATCGATGATGAGAAACAAAGTTTCATTAAGAATACGTTAAAAGAATGCAAAACAGGTGTAGATAGGATAGCAGCTCCACTTCTTGATAAAGAAGGGGTTGTTATAGCGCATAAGACAGGTTCAGGTTATGTTAATGAAAATGGTGTTCTTGCAGCTCACAATGATGTTGCCTATATATGTCTGCCTAATAATATCAGTTATACCTTAGCGGTATTTGTTAAGGATTTCAAGGGAAATGAATCACAAGCGTCACAATATGTTGCGCATATATCAGCTGTAGTATATTCTTTATTAATGCAAACTTCAGTAAAATCTTAAACTGCACTTGCTTTGATAATTAATGATAAACAATCTAAAAGCACTCTAATCGTTATCGGAGTGCTTTTAGATTACTAATCAAATTGCTTCTATTATAATTTGAATCCTCTACTTTTTCTTTCTTCCTGTTGCGGCACTCTTGCTCCATATCTAAGCCTGTGCCATTGCTCCCTGAACCAGTCGGCAATCGGCTTCCTGTTTATTGTCAGGTTCAGCCTGCTTTCATCGTCAGGGTCATTTTCCACCCTTAAAATATCATCCTTTATATCAAAGTTCCGCCTGTGTTGCTCGGAATAGATTTTACCGCTACATTTCAGGGCTTCTTTTTTGACTATAAGACTTTCAGTCATTTCTTTAGAGAATCCCAGCATGGCACAAAACTTTTCCATGCGCAGCATTTCCCTGAACATCGGAAACCACCTGAAAGCCTTGTCTATGATTCTGGCGAGCCGTGACAGTTCTTTTTCTTTCATGTCAAGTTCCTGCCTGTGCATTTCTCTGAGATTGTGGATTTGCGTATCATGCTGTTTCTGCATCTGCTGTACTTGGCTCTGCAATTTTTCAATATTGGTGTTCCGTTTTGAAACCTCGTCTTGCAGTTTTTCGTTGGCACGTTCCAGTTCTTTCAGTTTTCCACTCCCGAAAAGAGAAGCAACTCCACTAGTTATGGCTGTCGCTGCCGTGGTGGCTGTCTTCTTTAACTTGTCAGTGCGTATTTCTGATTTCACCTGTTTCAGTTCCTGCTCGGCAAGATTTATCTGTTCTTCTTTGTGCCGTTTGGCTGCATCCATGCGTTGCAGTTCAGCTTTCTGCTTCTCAATGATAAAGTCGTTCCGTTCCAGATGCTCCTTACCAGTGACAGCCTTTGACTGCCCGCGTTCCATCAGCAGGATGTCGGATGCAAGGGTCTGCATCTGCATCATGTCATCGTCATTGAGCTTTCGGCTCTTTCCTGTTTCGTGGTTCATCCAGTCGAAAACGATATGGGCATGATAGTTCGGCTTGAACCATCTGTCCCCGACTTTGAAGCTTTCCCTGTCTTCCGCTTCCGGCTGACCGTTCAGCCAATGCCCTTCATCCTTGTGCAGGAAGATTTGCAGCGGTGTGATTCCCCAGCGTCTTTGACACTCCTCACCGAATTTACGCACGTCTGCCAGTGTGGTGTCCGACCTGACAAGCAGCACTCCTTCACGTATGGGGGAGCATCCCGCAATCTTGACTATTTTACCGTTCTTGCCTTTGCGTTCACGCTCCTTTTCCTGCATGGCACGTCCGGTCTTTTCCTTTACCATCTGTCTGATATTGTCATAATGCATCCGCAAATCCGGACTGCCGAAGTCGGGATTTATCCACTGTTCGTTATCGGTGGATAGTTCAGGAACGACATAGATTCTGGACTCTCCGATGTGGCGCATGTATTCGGCAGTCCTCCTGTTGTGAGCCTCGCTCGATGCGATGTTGCAGGGCTTGATATGTATGCTTGATTTTGTTGCCATAGATACTTGTTTTTTGGTTTGTACTTTATTGTTTGCTTTTCCGCTGTCCGTAAACGCATGGGGTTCTTAGGGGTGCAACCCATAAGCGGAGATTGCAAAGAGAGGGTCACTCTTTGCTCTGGGTTCTCAGGGGAGAAACGCCCTGAGTGGGTCATTAGGGTAAAACCCTAATCCCCTCGGGAGAGCCCACAACTACGTAAGCGGAGCGTGTAGTTATAGTGGGCTATATCAATGGCAAGCCATTGTCTGCAAACTCCAGCCTACGGCTTCCGCTCTCCTCCGTCAGGGAGGTTTTTCATCATCGTTGCCGATTGGAGATGCACCGACCAGCACAAGGTCTAAATCGTCTATCAGTTTTTGCAGGACGGGATTCTTCTCTATCATCCGCTGGAGGATTCTCTCAGCCTCGACCAAGTGGTTGGCTGTACTCATCACCTTGCCCTCCCGTATCTGAAAGATAATCCAATCGGCTATGTCGATATGGGCTTCTTTTTGTTTCGGGGTGGCATTCCTTTCGATGATGTCCGAAACCACCACCTTACAAAAGTACATGCTCTCGGCTCGCTGTTTCCACTCGGCATAAGCATCGGCATCGGGAAAGAGAAGCACGGTTCGCCCTGACAGTACACGGAGTTTCTCTTCTCTCATCTGACTCTTACCACCCGTAGCCAGCCATACATAATCGGGGAAGATAGCAGAACCGATAACGGCACTCTTCTCGGATTCCACCAAGACCACCACCTTGTCGGGATGCGTTTTCAACAAGTGTTCCCCGAAAAGGCATTGGGATAGTTGCCAATCCTCTGCCAACACACGCTGCTTTTTCAATATGCTGTGTATCCAGTTCACTGCCGATGTCTGTCCTCCCTTGATACGGTGTCCGTCTTCGGGATTGTACTGCATCACCTTTCCCGTGCGTACCTTGCCCGTCCTGTCTATCTGCCAAAAGATAACAGAGCCGTCACGGGTAGCCCCCAAACGGTATTCCTCCAACAACCGCTTCAACACCTCTTTCGCCTTGTCGCCATAGTAGGAAGTAAGGAGTGTGAAGAGGAAACGGAAGAAATTGCTACGCTCGCTTTGCGACTTCTCCACATAGTGAGGGGGAATATAGCCGATGGCTGTCGGCTTACTTTGCTGCTTCACTTTCTTCTGCTCTGCTCTTTGCCTGTCAAAAGAGAAATCATTGGTAGTTCTGTGTTCAGGATGCTCTTGAAAATACTCTTTCGGAGTGTAGTGATACCCACAACCGCTTTCGTGGTTACATCTGCCGACCGATGGATGCAACGGCACATTATTTTCGTCCACGTAATAGACGAAAGAATGCCTGTCTCCGCATTTGGGGCAGGTATGCCGTGTTGCCGTTCCTTTATACTTCTGTAATGAATAATTGCCCATAGCTTAGTCCGTTTTTGATGGTTGATTGTCGGCTGTCCCATCCTGTCCCATTGTCCCACACTCTAAGGGTTGGGACAGTGGGACACTTGGGACACCTGCGTTTTTACTCTCTTTGCTGCGCTGGATGATACGGTTTACGGTGGACTTGCCACAATTCACCTGTGAGGCTATCTCCCTGACGGACTTGCCCGATTGGGAGAGTTGCAGAATTTGGCAATCCCTTTGGCTTGATTCATTGTCGCCCAATTTTTTCAAGTGTTCCTTTTCCGTGGAATAGCCCCTGAACACGAACTGCAAGAAAGCATCCACCTTGTCAATCTCGTAAACGATTACATTATCCGCATCATGAGAGAACGTGCCATAGCGCACTTTAAGCTGCTTCACATAGCGAAGCCCTCCGTCTTGGGCACTTTTTCCAATGGTGAACACGCTGTCAAAGAAATTGTAGAGCCGTTTGCTTCCGGCAAGGTCGTTGGATGTGATGGGACAATCCAAAGAGCGTTTGGGCGTATGTGCTAGGACAAGGATAGAGAGCGCATATCTCTTTTTGAGATTGTTCAGCTGAATCATCAGCCGTCCTGCGGCATCGCCTTTCTCCATGGCGCAACACAGGTAGGTAAGATTGTCAATGATGAAAATCTTGCAGTCGGTCTGCACAGCCATCTGTTCAATGCCGCCTATGATAGCTTCCTCAAAGTTGGCATCCAAAAGCTGGTTGCAGTCAATAGACACCCGATAGAGTTTGTCGGGAAAGGTGTAGAGCTCTCCATGCTCGTTGGTATAGCGGAGCTGGAACTGCTTTTCGGACAGTTCAAAGTCCAGATACAGCACATTGTCGGTTCGGGCGATGCGGTCGGCTATCTGCACGGCAAGGATGGACTTGCCCACGTTGGAATCGGCAAACAAGCAGGAGAGTTCCCCCTCGTACCAAAAGCTGTCCCACAGCGCACGGGGCGTAGGCAATAACGATGCTTCAAGAATGGTTTGGTTTGCCGTCTTGATATTCATCATGCCTACACTGTCGGGCATACCGTTATGCGCTTGGGATGCTTTTGTGAGGTCGCCACGTATCAGGTTGATATAGTTCTTATCCTCTTCCATATCATTCACCAGTTACGTGGGTTGGGCTTGCGACGGTGGGAAGAGGATAAGGACTTGTTCAGTTCCTCGTCTGACAACGGTATGGGATTCTTTCGGGCGGTTTCCAGCCACTTGTCCAGTTCGTCACGGTAAAGGCAATAGCGTTTGCCGGGCTTGGTGGCAGGGATTGTCCCTTCTGACAGTTTCATGTAGAGCGTACCCTTAGGGATACCTAAATACTCTGCTGCCTCGTCCACAGACATGGGCACGTGGGTGTCCACCGTTTTGGCATTGTTCACACTGCGCTGCTCGGCGAGCAGGCTTTTCAGGCTCATCACTTCGTCTCGAAGCTGAGCGACAACCTCGGGGAGGTCGTTGAAGGTAAGAATTGATTTTTCCATTCGCGTACTCGTCTCTTTTGTAAGACTTGGCGCAAAGGACTGAAATGATATATCCGTGAATATCTCCACGACACGTCATTGCAAAATAATTCCCGAATAATTAAGCCCAGCCATAAATGACGGGTAAAATTACTCGGGAAACGATGTAAAACAGGCGGTTATGAGTTACCGGATGGTTGTCGTTGGTGTCGTGATTATCCTAATTCCGCACATAATCCTCGGGATAGTGGAAATCAAGTTTGCCGTTTTCGGGTTCATCAATGGGAATTTCCGTCTTTAACGGCTCTACCTTGAAATTCTTGATGGTTGATAAGTCTGTATCAGCAAACGATTTCGGGAAAAGGGCTTTGATGAACTTGGCACGGTTATCCCCATTGTAGTATCTCTTGTACAGGAAACGCTCAGAGATATTCCATACGAAGTGACGGAGTGGAATGTTGTTGATGTCTTTGGTAAACGGTCTTTGTATGGGCTTCGGGGTATAAGTGTTAAGATTCATCCATTTGTCCACCTCAGTACAGATGTGGTTCACGGTTTCTTGGTCGGCAATGCGAGGCAGGTAATAATGGCAATACTCCATGACCATGCGGATGCGCTCTTCCTTTTCCCGTTGCTCTCTGCTTGCGTAATTGGCACGGTTCTTTTCGTGAAGATCCGGGGCGATAGTAAGCTCTATCGGTTGTGTTTGGATAAGTGTCTCTTCTTTTGTCGGGGATGATTCGGGTACAGGCTCAGGGACTGATGTAGGTCCAGGCACAGATGTGGCTTCTTCAAGTGTATTTTGTGACAGTTCTTCCTGCACCTCTATGGCTTCGGCAATCGTTTCTTTCTTGCCGAACTTGATTTTGTAGATTTCGTATGTATCAAAGATAAGTGTCTGAAAGGAGAGATAGAGCAACCATCCCAACAGGTTACAGCATACGAATACTATCCACCTGACAAAGTTGTCTTGGTTGAAGCTGTCCGCTATTACCAGCGTGGCAATGGAAGATATTAGGACGATGGCGAAGCCGACAAAGCCCAAGATGATGTATTTGTCCTTGATTGATGATTCCATATTTCGTTGAGAGATTGAATGTTCCTGTATTATTTTGTGCAAAGTTAATGCTATTTTTCCCAATTACTGCCCGTTATTTGCGGTTAGAACGGTCTTTTTCAATGTATTTCACGAAATGTCATCATATCATACTCTGTTTCATACTCTGAGGGGCTTATAAATGGTGGCATCAAGCCAAAAACATAGAGGGGCGATTATAGCCTTGTAGCCATAACCGCCCCTCTGAATACCTGTCAATGTGAGACATTTATGCCTCCTTGCGCTTCAAGGTTATCTTGTCCACCACCTGACACATCTGCTGCGCTGCTATCTTGGAATAGATTTGTGTGGTGGTAATGTTCTTATGTCCGAGATAGGCTTGGATGACAGCCATGTCCGTTCCCATTTCCACGTGCAGGCTTCCGAAGCTGTGGCGGGTACAGTGAAAGGTGATTTTCTTGGTTATCCCTGCTGCCGTGAGCCACCGTTGGAGTGGTCCTTGCAGCATCTTGTCCTTGAAATCCTCAAAGATAAGTCCCTCGCCCCGTTCTCCCAGCAGTCCATAGGCTTCATCACTGATGGGGTTATGCACTATTTCTTTGGTTTTCTGCATACGGGTGGTAACGAACATCCTGCCGTTGGTGTATGGTTGTATCTGCTGCCACGTGAGCTGTCTGATGTCGCTCTTTCTCAGTCCCGTAAGACAGGCGAAAAGAAAAGCTTTTTTCAAGACCTCCTCCTCACAGGGTGTTTCGGCAAGCCGTATCAGTTCCTCTTGGCTCAAATGCTCCCTGATGGTGGGAATGCACTCGATGCGGTCTAAGAAGCCGTTTGGGTTCTCCTTTATCTTCCTGTCACGGTAAGCGGTGTGCAGCACGGCACGGAAAGTTGACCAATAGCCTGCTGCGGAGTTGATGTGCAGCTTTTGGTTGGTGTGGATGGATTGGGGTGCATCAAGCAGGTATTCCATGAACTTGCGGCACAAATCCACATCCACCTCCTCAAAGGTGCATTTGCCGTTCACGAACCGCTGGAAATGCTTGTATACGTGCTGCCACTTGATATTCTTGCGGTCAGCCAGTCCTTTGAAATAGGCAAGGAAATCGCCCTTCATCTTGGTCTTGTCAAAAAAGCCGTTGTTTTCATTGAAAATGGCTTCGTAGCGCTGGTTGCGCAGGATGACCGCTTTCTTCATCATGCGTGCGTTGAAGTCCCGTTCCTGCTGGTTTGCAGGTTTGGCGAAGATGTAAATTCCTAAGGCTTCACGTGTAATCACTCTCATGGTGACATTGTCACGGTAGCCGGGATAGTAGTCAAGGCATAGTGAATACTGTGTCCCGTTCTTAATCTTGCGCTTACGCAAGGTAACTGTTTTGCATTTACTCATAATAATTATGTTTTAATTGGTTGTATACATTTTGGAGTTGTATCCATGTTTCCGATGGCAAAGGAACAACGTGAAATATCCGTGAATACCTCCACGATACATCATTTTGAAATAATTTTCGATAATCCCGATTTTTCACGGTTATTTGTTCCTTTCAGCCATGACACGCTCCACATCTGAGCGCAAAAGCAGGTTTTTCACACCCACCTTTATCTTTTCGATGTGCTTCACCTTGACGATATGGCAGATGTTGGCTGACGAAAGACCATAGATTTGCTGCACCTGCTCAACGGTATAGTAGCGTTCATCGTTCACAAGGTCAGTTCTGCGGAGTTCGTTCAAATGTGATTTGGAGTAATAGGTACGCCCGTACTCTCTTTTAGTGGGTATCTTATGGCGATAGGTGTAGGCACGGAGTGCGGTCGGCTTCATGCCGAACAGTTCCTCCACCTCCTCGGTCAGTAGCCAGTCGGTAATTTCGCTAATATCAACTGCCACACCGAAAAACTCGTCAATATGCTTCTTGCTGTAATAGTTCTTTCCTGCGATACGGCAGATGGGGATATGGTTACGCTTGGCGGAAGTGTAAAGCCATGACTGCTTTACCTTAAAAAGGGACATCACCTCCTCGCCCGAATAGAAGTCCAACACTTCTTCGCTTTCCTTTTCCCTTTTTTCTCTTTTGGCAGGTAAGGAAGATGAAGATGATTTCCTTGGTGTGGAGGTGTTGCCGGGCAGGATGCGGTGATAGGGATTGCCCTCCAACATCTGCTCGATGTCGGCTCTGCGGATGAATGCCATGCGGTTGCTGATGCGTGAGGCTTTCAGCTTGCCGATGGCTACAAGTTTGTAAATGTACTGTCGGGAACAGCCCATGAGGATGGCTGCTTTGGAAAAGGTGAGATACTCCTGATGCTGTATCTCCATCAAGGGTTGGGCGACTTTGAAGAGGTTGTTCTTCTGCATCACTCTGGCTCGTTTGGCTTCTGCCTGACAAGCCTCACTGCAATATCTTTGCATACCGCTTCGGGTTACAAAGGACTTGCCGCAAAAACTGCATTTTCTGGTTGCTTTCATACCGTTTTATCGTTTAATGGTTCATTTCTTCAATCCTATATCTCTGAAATGGTAAACGGATGTGAACGGAAGTCAACCATTGTCGCTTTTCTACACAGTGTGACTGTTTCCGCATATCGGGGCGGTTATTGTCGCTTGTCGTAAACGGTTGTAAACCCTTGTCAACTGTCTGCACGGTGTGACAAAAAACAAGCCCCGCAAATTCTCCACGTCAGAAATACGTCTCAAAAATATGTGGAAATTTGGGAAGCGACAAATGGCAACCGAAAAGTGTTAAATTTTAGAATATGCTGGTAATTAAAGATTTACACTCGGATATTTCTGATTAGTTTTGGTTGTTCTATGGTTATAAATACAGGAAGAAGAATGCGCCAAAGCCTATCTTGGTAATACCAGCAGGAAGGGTTAAACTCGTTAATCCGCTACAGCCCTCGAATGCGTAAGAGCCTATTGAGGTAATACCAGCAGGAAGGGTTAAACTCGTTAATCTGCTACAGCCCTTGAATGCGCAGAAGCCTATTACATCATTAGAAGTATAATACTCATTATAAGTATAATTATCATAATCAGTATAATAGCAATCCCCACCTTCTACAATCTTTGCCTCAGACAAATCTAATACAGAAAGCTTTCCGTCAGTAGAATTACCAGTATAATTACCTCCAGCCATCTCACGAATCATATTCAAATCCGTACCATTTATCTCACCAATAATCTTCAAATTGGTAATCTTATACTTTTCACTACTTGCAATTCTATCAGGCAAAGTACCAGCCTTTTCCAAATTAATGGTGATTTGCTTTGTAATCAAGTCGTTATCTGCAGCATAAAGCGACAAACAACCAAGCAACATAAACATCAAGGTAAAAAAATAGCATTATAATCCAAAGCTCTTTTTGGCTTGCCTCAACGTGTTTTCTCCTACCGTATATGCATAGCAGGCAGAAGGGATGAAATGAAGAGTTCCAAAATTCATATTCTTTGTTCCTCCCTTACTGATGGAAGTTACCAAAGCCTGAGGCAGATGATTCTTCTCCATAAAAAACTGTAAGGACGAAAGATCAGAAGGTTTGTCGAAGAACCTATCCGACCATTTGATTTCTACCGCCCAATAAGGCTTTTGTAAAGCATCGTTGATGCCTACCAAGTCTACCTCGCCCTGCGAACGCCCCATCTTCCAGTTGGCATAAGCAATGTGCCCCTTTCTTGGAATCCATTGCGAATAGATAGCAGTTTCAATCATATCTCCGATATTGCCATCTATCATCTTGACAGGCTCAAATAGTGCACACCTAAGCGAAGGATTCGTTAGATAAATCTTAAAAGTAGTTTGACGTTGGAATCGCTTTGCCGTATCGTCAGTTCTTGTCACAATCTTTATCAGAAAAGCAGCCTCAAGATATTGGATGTACTTGCGAATGGTTTCCTTCTTTACTCCCGATTCTTTCGACATACTCTCATACGAGAACTCCATGCCACTATGATAAGCAATCATAGTAAACAACGAGTTAAGCTCTTGTACATCAGAAATGCCATAAAGACTCGGCAAATCTCTCAACAATACCTTATCTACAATATCGTGGCGAACAAACTGCCCAGGGTCTTCCTGTATTCGGGAAGAAAAAGCCACCTCTGGATAACCGCCATAATTGATATAGTCGAGGAAGAGACAGTTCAGCTTATCAATATCTATCGTGCTATAGATATCGCTCTCTATTCCTTGCCATTCCACCTTAGATTGGCGCATCAGATGCTCATATTTCTTAAGATGGATATACTCGAAGAAAAGCAACGGCGGCAGATTGAAATCGGTAAACCTGCCCGCCCCACTTTCGTTGCTACTCTTTTTTAATGCTGCAGCAGCAGAACCGGAAACTACAAACTTCACGTTGTGATAAGTATCTACCAGAGATTTTAGATTGATTTCCCAGTCTTTGAGATACTGTATCTCGTCGAAGAAAACATAAAACTCTTCTTGGCTGTCTTCCTTACTCAATATCTGTTTTGCCAAAGAAAACAACTGCTCCAAGAGGATATTGTTATAGATAGGAGTTTCTACCGAAACATAGATGATATTCTGAGGCGACACGCCATCGTCTATCAACTGTTGGATGGAATGATAGAGCATTACCGTCTTACCCACTCGGCGAGGTCCCATCAAGATGAGGGCACGCTGAATGCTGACATCCTTTACCAGGGGATAGAAGATGTCGAGATAGAGACGAGGACTCATGTCCTGATAGTAAGAAGGTATCCTACCTTCCGTCCACCAAGGATTGTCTATCTTCAACCTACCTAATATCTGTTTCTCTAAAAGTGCCGTATATTCCATAATTCTAACTATTTTAGATTGCAAATATACAGATAATTCTCTTAATATGTATGTTTTGGTAAAAATAAGCTTGGATTTTTAGGCTTAATTTGCAATTTAAGGGTAAAATGAAGATAAAAACGTGCATATTAAGAAAGATGAAGCTATAATTTGCCTATTATGTAGATTAATATGTACTTGTAACTTATTGAGTATCAGTAATAAAAATAAGGTTTGCAAATTAAGCATGTTTTAATAGGCTTAATTTGCATGTAAGCGTATCCGCGATGCAGCCTTGTCCATATTTTTTTATCTCTTTACCTTTGCTGCGTGAATAAAAAATCTAATTCCCGAAGAAACTCACTTTTCTTCGGGTCGCATACTGGTGCCAAACGGGCAGCCATGTTCTATTCGCTTGCATGCTCATGCAGACTGCAAGGTATTAACTTCTTTGAATATATATCCGATGTCATCAACAAAGCAGCAGTGCTGCCACCAAGAACACCATTAAGTAAGTACCGGGAATTGCTACCGGACAAATGGAAACAAAAAAATATCGCTCAAGAATAAAAGCTTGAGCGATATTTTTTTTAACGTGTATATACTAGCATCGCGGATACGCTTACCTATAAACTTCTACTTAACCAATGTCTTCGGCACGATGCGGAAGCGCAATGTATAGTCCTTATAAGCCATGCGATAGGCTGGCAGAGCCTCTGCACCCCAGCTGTCGATACCGCCTACACCCTCCTGAGTGAGGTCGATGTTGAGGTTGGTGTACTTCGACTTGGGCACTGACTGCGAGTGGCTCTGACGCTTTGCTTCGCCATCGTCGAGGTCGGCCTGATTGTAGTGCAATGCCGATGCGGCGAAGAGGCCGTCTGACTCAACGCGGAATCCTGCGCCGTTGTTGTCGGTCTGCTGCCACCAGCGGATATCGGTCATGTTGCCGTTTTCCTGCGGACGGACATAAGCGAAGAACATCTTGTCGGCAGTCGACTTATACAAGCCTACGTTCTGCGAAATCTTGCGGTCGACATAGCTCTCTACCGGTCCGCGACCGTTCCATGTGCTCTGGTCCATCTGATATGGCAGATTCATTGTCATACCGAATCGCAACATACGCTTAACCTTGGCACCCGGTGTGGTCTTCAGCGCCTGTGTCACGGTGAGTGTACCGTTGTCCTCTACCTCATATTTCAGAGTGAGCTGCGACTTGACTGCCGGCATGTCGTATACGGCTGTCACGGTCTTGGTCTTCTTGTCGGCGGTGAGCGATGTGAGCTTCATCTTGGGCGAACGCCATGCTGCGAGCTTCTTGCCGAGGTTTGCTCCCATGTCATTATCGGTCGGAGCGCGCCAGAAGTTGGGCTTCAGTGTGCCGCCTTCACCAAGGAGCGACTTGCCGCCAACCTCGTATTTAGAGATGAAACCGGTCTTGCGGTCAAACTGCAGAGTGAAGTTCTCGGCGTGGAGCGTTATCTGCGGCTCCTTCTTCTTGTCGACAAGCTTCACAGCCTTAAGCGAAGCGGGGTTGACAGAGAGGTCGTTGCCCGTGAATTCGCGTATCGGCATCTGGCGCTGGGCTACTATGTGGCCCGCCTTGAGCAGTCCCTCGTCCTTCTTCAGACGGAACTCGATGTTGAGCATCACGTCCTTCTGGTTCTTATAGTCGTTGAGTTTGTAGGGCAGCACCAGCTCCATCTTCTTGTGAGGAGGGAGCATCGAGATGTCGGCTATTGTTCCGTTCTGATACTCTATGCCATCGGCTACTATCGCCCACGACAACGATACGTTCTCGGGCTTGGCGAAGAAGTTCTCGTTGTATACCGAGATTGTGCCTGCATTCAGGTCGACCGGTTCAGCCCAATAGTTCTGATAGTAGTACTTCATGTCCCATATCTCGGGGTTAGGAATACGGTCGGGATTGATGAGTCCGTTGCAGTTGAAGTTGTTGTCCGACGGGTCGTACGAGTTATAGTCGCCTCCGTACTTGTAAATCATATTGCCCTTATCGTCCTTACCGCGCAGTCCCTGGTCGACAAAGTCCCAGATGAATCCGCCCTGGAAATGAGGATTCTTGCGTGCAAAGTCCCAGTACTCCTTCATAACACCGCCCGAATTGCCCATGGCGTGGGCATACTCGCAGAGGATGTAAGGCTTCTTGGGGTTGTGGGTCACGTAGTTCTCCACGTATTCGGGCGTCATATACATCTCGGCAAAGATGTCGGTGTTGTCGCCATTGAGTGCGCGCTCAAAGTGGACGGGGCGTGTCGGGTCGTATTCGTGAATCCACTTCTTCACGTCGGCGAAGTTCTTGGAGTCGGCAGTCTCGTTGCCCATCGACCAATATATAACCGACGGGTGGTTGTACTGATTGATAACGTTGTGCTCGTTGCGCTCCATTATAGGCAGAGCAAACTGCGGTTCGGTCGACTTGGCGTTCTTTTCGTAGTAGAATCCGTGGCTTTCCTGGTTGGCTTCGGCACAAACGTAGATGCCATATTCATCGCACAAATCATACCAGTAAGGGTCTGACGGATAGTGGCAGGTACGAACGGCGTTGATATTGAACTCTTTCATAAGGCGGATGTCCTCAATCATGCGCTCACGCGAAACCACGTAGCCGCCATCGGGGTCTATCTCGTGGCGGTTTGCGCCCTTGATGAGCACCGGTTGACCATTGACGAGGAGCTGAGAGTTCTTTATCTCCACCTTGCGGAAACCGGTGCGCACAGCTACAGCCTCAACTTCCTTGTCGTTCTGCTGTATGGTGACAGCTACCTTATAGAGATTAGGAGTCTCGGCGGTCCACTTCAGCGGGTTCTCAACGTCGAACTTAACGGTAGCGTTGATTTCGGGCACGCTCTTGCCCGGCTTTACCTTCACCTTCGAGGTGTTGAGCACCTTGCGGCTTACTACGTCGCCATCAGGCGCAATGAGGTCGATGACAAACTTGGCGTTGCCCTTTGCCTTAACGTTCACAGCCAATGTGCCGTTGCGATATTGTGCGTCGAGGTCGGGAGTGACGCGTATGTTGTCAATATGTGCCTGCTGCGAGCGTGAGTAGAGGTAGCAATCGCGCGCTACACCCGACAGACGCCAGAAGTCCTGGTCCTCATTATACGAGCCGTCGCACCATCGGAAGGTTTGGAAAGCAATGAGGTTGTCGCCCTTCTTGAGGTAAGGAGTGATGTCAAACTCCATTGCCGACTTCGAATCTTCGCCGTATCCTACGAAGTGACCGTTCACCCACAGATACATATTTGACGTTACCGAACCGAAATGGGCAATCACCTGACGGCCGTCCCACGACTCAGGTATATTGATAGTGCGGCGATATGAACCTACGTGGTTGTCTTTTGTGGGCACCTGAGGGGGATTGTCCTTGAAGTGTCCGCGCCATGCGAATCCGATGTTAACGTACTCTGGGTCGCCATAACCGTTGACTTCCCATATTCCGGGCACCTTCATCGTCTTCCACGATGAGTCGTTGTAACCTTCCTTGAAGAAATCGGTAGGACGCTGGTCGGCATTAGCCACCCAGTTGAAGCGCCAGTCGCCCTCGATAGAGAGATAATTGGCAGAACTGTTGCGGTCGCCCTTCAGAGCCGCGCTACGGTTCTCATAGGCGAAGAACGAGGCATGCGTAGGAAATCGGTTAACGTTGTTGACCGACATGTCGTGCCACTCCTTGAACGTAGGCTGAACGACCTTGTCCGTCGTTTCGGCTGCGTATATCATGCAAGGAGCCATTCCCGCCACAGCCAGTGTCAATAACAGATGTTTCATATTAAGTTTGTTGTTAAAATGTTTCCTTTGTTCGGGTTTCGCGTTCAAAGTTACATAAAATAAGCGACAAAAAGTGTAACTTTGCATATATTAAACATTTGGATATGAACTACAATACACATACACTCAGCAACGGCCTGCGCATAATACAATTGCCCAGCGCTTCGCCCGTTGTTTACTGCGGTTATGCCGTGGCAGCGGGCACACGCGACGAGCAACCGGGCCGCGAGGGAATGGCACACTTCTGCGAACACATCACGTTTAAGGGTACTGAGCGTCGCAGTTCGATGAAGATTCTGGGCTATCTGGAAAGTGTTGGCGGCGACTTGAACGCTTTCACCAACAAGGAGGAGACGGTTTATCATGCAGCCGTACTGCGCGACAACATCGACCGAGCTGTCAATCTGCTCACAGACATAGTGTTTCACAGCACATATCCGCAAGCGGAGATCGACAAGGAGGTTGAGGTGATAGTCGACGAGATTGAAAGTTACAACGATTCGCCTGCCGAACTGATATACGACCTGTTCGAAAACGCTATATACAAGGGCCATCCGCTGGGTCACAACATTCTCGGCTCAGCCGACGTTCTGCGCACTTACACTACTGAAGATGCCCTGCAGTTCACACGACGGTTGTACCGTCCTGACAACGCCGTATTCTTTGCCTACGGCGACATCAAATTCGGCAAACTGGTACGACTGCTTGAGAAGGCGCACGACATGGGTTGCGCCGACGGCAATGCTGCTGCTGACGGCAATACAGCTCCGCTCTCATTGCGCGACACTACGCCTTCGGCAATGCCTGCGTACACTCCGCAGAGCATCAGCCACCACATGGACACTCATCTGGCGCACGTGATGCTGGGCACACGTGCCTACGACGTGCACGACCCACGCCGCATTGCGCTCTATCTGCTCAACAACATTCTGGGCGGTCCGGGCATGAACGCCCGCCTCAACATCTCGCTCAGAGAGCGCAACGCTCTTGTATATACTGTAGAGAGTATGATGCAGAGCTACTCGGACACGGGTCTGTGGGCGGTATATTTCGGTTGCGACCCGCGCAACACCAACAAGTGTCTGCGTCTGATACGCCGCGAACTCGACCGCGTGATGCAGCATCCGCTGAGCGAGTCGGCTCTCAACGCCGCCAAGAAGCAGATACGCGGACAGATAGGCATAGCCTGCGACGCCCGCGAATCGTTCGCTCTCGACTTCGCCAAAACCTATCTGCACTACGGATGGAAGAAGGATGTCACAGCTCTATGCCAACGCATCGATGCTATCACAGCTGCCGACCTGCAACAAGTGGCGCAGGAAACGTTTGCCGAAGAGAGAATGACGAAGTTAGTGATAAAGTAATAAAAGCCCTACCAACAACCCCTGCAAAGCCCCACCCCCAGCCCCTCCCCCGCAGGGAGGGGAGTAGTATGCATTATTTGCTAATAATAGGAGGGTAGGGCATCCTTGCCCTACTCACTCTGCCTTTATCTACAGTAGATTGAGTGTTGACTTTTGACACACTCTCCTGAGCAAGCAAAAACGACAATAACGACAATGGTCAACAATCAGCCAGTAGCTAATTGTTGACCATTGTCGTTATTGTCGTTTAAATAAAGTTTTTATAGTCCGACGTTCCGATATTCACGCAAACTTGTTGTTGTATCTGAGAATGCCGTATATTGCGATGAGCGTGCTTGCTGCGCTGACAACATAATTGCCAAGATAGAGCCACTGGAAGGGCACACTTATCGTTAAAAGGACGATTCCAATAATTGCTATTCTTCTCATAATAAAACGATTCTTGGCAACAAAGCATACCGCTCCCCTCCCTACGGGGGAGGGGTCGGGGGTGGGGCTTTGCAGGGGTTGGTTTTTCGGGCTTTATATTTATTACGCCAAAGCGCTTCCCAAAGCTTCGCAAGCAGCCTCAGTCTCTGCGTTAAGGCTCTGCTTTATCTCTACGGGAGTGCCTATAAGCTCAAACTTCATGCGAGTCTCGTTGGCTTCAAGTATCTTCTTTACAGCCTGACTAGCCCATGTGAACGAGCCGAATACAGCCAGACGATGGTTCTTGATACCACGTTCGGCTATCTCGTCGATGAGTGCCTGCATCTGCGGATAGATACCGTTGTTGTATGTAGGAGCGCCGAGCACGAGAGTGTCGTACTTGAAAATGTCGCTCAGGATGTAGGAATGGTTGGAGCGCGACACGTCGTGCATGACGATATTGTGTACTCCTGCCTGGGCAGCTGCACGTGCAATGACCTCGGCTGCACGCTCAGTATTGCCGTACATTGAACCGTAGCAGATTACAACGCCACGGTCGGTGTCGTAGCGACTCATACGGTCGTAAACCTCAATGACGCGTGCTATGTGCTCATGCCAAACCGGTCCGTGAGTAGAACAGATGTAGTCGATCTTCACGCCGGCAAGCTTCTTGAGTGCCTGCTGAACCGGAACGCCATACTTGCCCACAATGTTTGAATAATAGCGGCGCATCTCATCCCAGTAGATGTAGCAATTCATGTCGGCATCAACGAACGCTCCACAGAGCGCACCGAAGCATCCGAAGGCGTCGCCCGAGAACAGTACGTTGGCTGTCTGATCGAGTGTCACCATCGTTTCGGGCCAATGCACCATCGGAATCATAGTGAACGAGAGCGTGTGCTTGCCAAGCTCAAGTGTGTCGCCATTGGAAACCTCCAGGATATCGTCGCCCGTACCAACGTTGTAGTATCCGCGCACCATGTCAAAGGTCTTCTTATTGCCTACGATGCGTGCCTCAGGATAGTACTTCTTGATGAGCGGCAGCGCACCGCTATGGTCAGGTTCTACGTGGTTGACGATGATGTAGTCAATCTTGCGGTCGCCAATCACCGAGCGGATGTTGGCGAGAAACTGCGGGAAGAAATCTACCTCAACGGTATCGATGAGCGCCACCTTCTCGTCGTCGATGATATACGAGTTGTACGAAACACCGTAGGGCAGCGGCCAAAGTCCCTCGAAAATGTCTTTATGACGGTCGTTCACGCCGACATAATGTATTGATGATGTAATCTCTGTATTCATATTTATATGTATAGTTTGATTGTTGAAACAATGTCGTGCGGCAACTGTCTGGCAGCCTACTGTTGCAGACTCTTGCCGTAGTCTGTCGAGATATAGTTGTATATGTCCTTGCAGCAGTCGGCAGAGAAGGCTGATGCGCAGGCTATGAGTTTGTCCCATGTAGCCTCGTCGAGTCCGCGTTCCAGATCGTCGCGTGTCACTCCGTACTTGATGAGTCCGTAGATGAATCCGGCGTTGAAGTTGTCGCCGGCTCCGATGGTGCTCACCGTCTCAGTGTCGGGCATAGGATATTGCTTGTGGAAGCCTCCGTCTGCCAGCACAGTTACAGGTCGGGGACCGTCGGTATATACCAGTCGCGGACAGTAGAACGACGTTTCAGCACGATAGACACGTTCGGCTGTGTCCTTCTTATATAATACGGTGAAGTCTTCGCGCGAGCCTCTGACGATATCTGCAAATTCGAGGTTGTCTATCAGATTGGGCGTAATCTTCATCACGTCGTTTTGGTGTGCGGGGCGATAGTTGACGTCGTAGTAGATGATAGCGCCATGCTGGCGAGCCAGTTCGAGCAGTCCCGACACCTGCGGACGCAAAGTCGGGTTGACGGCATAGAACGATCCGAACACTACAATATCATCGCGGTTGATTTCGGGATAAGTAAAGTCCATGTGGTCGTGACGCTGGTCGCGATAGAAGATGTAGTCGGCGTTATTATCGTCGTCGAGGAAGGCGAGCGAAACGGGCGACTTTGAGTCGGGATAGACATTGACGCTTGCCGTGTCTACGTTGTTCTGCTTGAGAAACTGGCGCACGTACTCGCCTACCCTATCGCTTCCGGTTTCGGATATGAATGTGGCGTTGACTCCAGCACGTCCCAGTGATATTATTCCGTTGAACGTTGAGCCTCCCGGCACGGCCTCAATCGGTTTGCCGTCCTTGAAGATGATGTCGAGCATCGTCTCGCCAATACCTATTACTTTACGCATTTTTCAATTGTATTTTATTGAGGATTGTCCTTCTGTCATTACGGGTGCATGGCGAGGGCACGATTCTCTGCCTCCTCCATTATCTCGCGTTCGCCCGGACCTTTGTCGTTGATGCCGCACAGGTGTAGGATGCCGTGTATGATGACGCGGCGCAACTCGTCGTCATACTGCTTGCCGAACTGCTCGGCATTGGTGCGTACGGTGTCGAGCGAGATGACGATGTCGCCGCTCACTATGCCCGGTTCGTCATAGTCGAATGTTATGACATCGGTGTAATAGTCGTGACCGAGATACTCGTTGTTCACTTCGAGTATCTTCTCGTCGTCTACAAACATATAGCCCACTTCGCCTACCTTGTAGCCGTATGTTGCTGCCACGGCACGTATCCACGCCGTAGTCTCACGCTTCTTTATCTTCGGCATCTTCACGCCGTCTACGTTGTATGTTATCATTTGTTGAGTTTTGAATTTTGAGTTTTGAGTTTTGAATTAGTCGGCTGCGCCGATGTTGAGTTGTTGAGTTTTGAATTTTGAGTCTTGAATTTTGAATGGGTAGTTTTGTTTTTTGAATTTAGAGGATTGAGATTATCCAAAAATCAAAATTGGATAATTCAAAATCGGCAAAGCCGACCAATTCAAAACTCAAAATTCAAAACTCAAAATTCTGCCCCCTTGGGCAGGAATGAGCGGCAGTCATGGCCGAAATGCGTCAGCTCGCGCACTACGGTCGACGATATGCTGTCCAACCCTGGCTCGGCAAAGAGAACGATGGTTTCAATGCCGGTAAGTCGACGGTTGATGTCGGCCTGCTCGCGCTCGAACTCAAAGTCGCGCACCGAGCGCACGCCTTTGACGATGAACTGGGCGCCGAGGCGCTTGGCAAAGTCGACGGTGAGGTCGCTGTATTGCTCCACGCTGATACGTGACTCGTCGCGATAGAGCGAACGTATAGCCTCAACGCGCTCATCGGCGCTGAGCATATAGCGCTTGCCTTGGTTAACACCTACGCCTATCACAAGATGGTCGAACAAGGCGAGGGCGCGGCGCACGACGGAGTCATGGCCTATGGTGAATGGGTCGAACGACCCGACGAAAATTCCTATACGTTTCATCGTAGTTGTTTTGTTTGCAAAAGTAATGTTTTTTTGAGAAAACACGACGTTTTTTCATTTTTTTGTCTTATGCGTTATCATAAGTATATGGTCGCCGTCGGAGGTGGTGGTGGCGAAGATGTAGGTGTCGCCACCATCGTTCAGCTTCAGACGCTTGCGCAGTTCGGCAACGGATAGGGGGAAGTTGCGCACGGCGATGTTGGCTTGCTTCATACCAGAGAGGGTCTGGCGGAGCTGTCGCTTGTTCATAGTGGTGACGGCATCAATGGCAAACGAACGGCCGGGGAAGCCGTCTATCTCACGGTCGGAGAGAAACAGATGGCTGTTGCGGCTTATTGCACAGATGCCGTAGGCTCGGGCTATCTCGTCAAAACAGCCTGCCTTCATCACGGAAGCGTTGGGCTCGTGTAAGAATTTTGAATTTTGAATTTTGAGTTTTGAATTGGTCGGCTGCGCCGATGTTGAATTTTCCAATTTGGAATTATTCTCCACAATTTCTTCTTGGGCATTTGTGGCGATGCTGTATACAAATTCGCTGCGCGGATACTGACCCTCTGAGTCGGGGCGGGACTGAATGTCAACACAGAAGACTTGCACATTCTTCGTACCATTATCAGCCAATACGAGCAGCAGCTCCTTGCACTCGCCGTCTACCGACACTATGTGCACCTCGCGAACCTTACCGTCAAGGTCGACTATCGCCTTGTGCCAGTCGAGCATGGGCGAAAGCTTCAGCATCACAAACTGCGACTTTGCCATAAGCCTTGGCAACAGCTGACACACGTCGGGGGTACAGTCGGCTATCAGCACCGTCTTGGCACCGTGCTCGTCGCGACGCGCCGGGTCGAGGAATATCATGGTCTGAGGCTTCAGCTGTTCCAATACATCTTCTGCTTCGGCACATTTCGCCGTGGCGTTCTGAATGCCTAAGCGCGGCAAATTGGCGCTGACCACATCGCACAGCGAGGCGTTGCGCTCTACGTATGTGGCGCTACTGAAACAGCGCGAGGTGAACGAGAAGTCGACTCCGAATCCTCCCGTGAGGTCGGTCATGCAGGTGTCGGCATCTGGCTGCACAGCTTCTACCCATCGACGTGCCACTTGCTGCTTGTATCGGGCTGTAGGCTCCGACGAGCATTGCTCCATGTTGAGATGCGGAGGATACACCACCCCATCGCATGCCGCCCATGATGGCAACTTGCGCTGAGCTGTCTGCCATCCCTGAATCTGATTCAATGCGAAGGGCATGTCTACATCAGGATAGCGCGAAGCCTGAAGAGCAAGCCGACGAGGGTCGGACTCACGAAACTGTATGATAAATTCGGATGTTGTCATATGTATGATATTGTATGTTTGGAGGTGTATAATCGAATTGCTATAAACACATTGATTTTCAACCCCATTTATTATACAAAGATACAAAAAAATGTTCAATATCGACCTTTTAACGAACATTTTGAAAGGCTCGAATAAAAATGTGAATAAAAACCTTTGCCAATCAACTAAAATCAGATAACTTTGCGAATAGAATATCAAACTAAAAAATCATATCTTATGAATCCTATTGTTGACTTAAAAACCCTACCAGAAAGACTGCGCTCGTTAGGAGAGCGCGTCATTGTGGCTGTTGCATCACCTGCCGACTCACACACCGAAGAGGTGATTGAACGAAGCGTCAGCGAGGGTTTTGCAGACTTTATTCTTACAGTTGTTGACGGCAAGCAAACCATTGCCGAACAGCTCGCAACAAAACACCCGCAACAAATCAAGATTATCAATGCATCGGACGACGACGACGCTGCACGCAAAGCCGTACTGGAAGTGCGTGAAGGACGCGCCAATGTGCTCATGAAGGGCTCGCTCAATACCGACAATCTGCTGCGCGCCGTGCTCAACAAGGAGCAGGGTATACTCGTAAAGGGTAGCGTGCTGACACATATTGCTGTGGCTGAGATTCCCGGTATGAACCGACTCATGCTCTTCTCTGATGCTGCCGTTATACCTTTCCCTACCACCGAACAACTCGACGCTGTGATGACATACATCACAAAGACTTGGCGAAGCCTCACCGGAGGCACTTGTCCGCGCGTTGCACTGACTCACTGCACCGAGAAGACAAGCGAAAAGTTCCCCATCACCATCGCCTATCAGGCCATCAAGCAGTATGCCGAGGAAGGCAGATATGGCGAAGTTTGCGTTGACGGACCAATGGACGTGAAGACTGCATGCGACGCTGAGAGCGGTGCCATCAAGGGCATCAGCTCGCCCGTAGTGGGCAATGCCGACATTATGATATTCCCCGACATCGAAGCCGGCAACACTTTCTACAAAACCATCACATTCTTTGCCAACGCTACCGTAGCTGGCATGCTCGACGGAACTACAGCTCCGGTTGTGGTGACTTCAAGAGCCGACTCGGCTGACTCGAAGTTCTACTCGCTCGCTGTGGCGTGTATGAGAAGCCTCACCCCCAACCCCTCCCCCGCAGGGAGGGGAGTGAAATGACTTTAAGGCTAAGTTGTTGGGGATTTAAGGGTGGAAGGTTTCTTTAATTTTAAAATAAAAATCGATTATTAACAACAAAAAAATCCCCCGACTCTCCTACGCCTTTGCAATAAATATATAAGAGTATGCTGTAAAACTCTGAGCAAGTTCAGCACTTCACTCCCCTCCCTGCGGGGGAGGGGCAAGGGGGTGGGGCTGTATGGGGGCGCAATTACATATGAAAAGAATATTCGTCATTAATCCCGGCTGCACCTCAACCAAGGTGGCAGTATACGAGGACGACAAGGCGGTGTGGACCGACGACGGACTTCATCCGCAAGAAGAAATAGAAAAGTTCATGACCGTGGACGAACAGTATGAATACCGCAAAGACTTCGTTTTGGAGCTGTTGCGCAAGGCTGGAATACCATTGAAGTTCGATGCCGTGATAGGACGCGGCGGACTGTTGAAGCCATTGCACGGCGGCGTGTATGCTGTCAACGAACTTATGAAGCACGACCTGCATCATGCCAAACATCAGCACGTGTGCAATCTCGGTTGTCTTATAGCCGACGACATAGCCCGAGAGTGCGGTTGTCCGGCATTCATGGCCGACCCCGTGGTGGTAGACGAGATGATGACGCGCGCCCGCTACACCGGTTTGCCGTTCATGAAGCGCGAGTCTATCTTCCACGCCCTTAACGCTAAGGCTGCCGCACGTCGCTATGCCAAGACCTGCGGAAAGGTATACGAGAACATGGACATAATCGTAGCTCACCTCGGAGGCGGCATCTGTGTGTCGGCTCACCACCTAGGCAAGGTAATCGACGTGAACAATGCACTCAACGGCGAAGGCCCTATCGCTCCCGAACGCTCGGGCACTCTGCCTGCCGACCAACTCGTGCGTCTTTGCTTCTCGGGCAAGTACAGCGAGGGTCAGATTATGAAGATGCTCGCAGGCTACGGCGGTTGCCAGGCTCTGCTGGGCATGAAGGATATGAAAGAGATTTCGCGTCGCGCCGAAGCCGGAGAACAACCATACCACGAAGTGCTCGAAGCTATGCTCTACACCATATCCAAGCAGATTGGTGCCATGGCTGTTGCACTATGGGGCAAGGCAGAAGCCATCATCCTCACCGGCGGTATTGCCTACAGCAAGTACTGCGTTGAGGAGATAAGGAAGCAAGTGGAGTTCCTCGCACCGGTCGTTGTGCTGCCAGGCGAGGGCGAAATGAGGTCGCTCGCATTCAACGCCCTCGGCGCTCTCAACGGCGAACTGCCCATTCACGAATACAAATAACTGGGAAAGGGGACGCCCTCGTCCCCGATAAGTATTAGAGTATTCTCTTTGCTTTGTCGGGGACGAGGGCGTCCCCGCTCCTTATTAAACACTCATACATGAATTATTTTCTCAACAAACACGAACCTATATACGAAACAAAAGGCAACCTACCCCATTGGACACAATACGGAAAGATTACTTTCGTTACATTCCGTCTTGCCGACTCACTACCCCAACACGTCATTGACTTCATCAAAACGGAATATGAATCAATCAAGCAGCAATTATTAAAAGAAGGTAATCAAAAAGAACTCGAATTTTTACAAACTAAAAGACACAACCAACTGGAGAAATATCTTGATAAGGGCTATGGTTCATGCATATTAAAGAATAAGCAATATCGAGATATAATAATACAGACTCTTGAACACGACAACATTGTTATGTATGAATTGCATAGCTATGTCATTATGCCAAACCATATTCACTTACTCATAGAACCTAAAGGACAGGCTACTATTCAACAGATAATAAAAACTATAAAATCTGTTTCTGCACATAAAATCAACAAATATATTAACCAAACCGGTTCTATTTGGCAAAAGGAATATTATGACCGTATTATTAGAAACGAAGACCATTACAATCGAGTCATCAATTATATAAGACAAAACCCTTCCCATTGCTTACCTTCTGAATACACCCTATATTAATAACTGGGAGCGGGGACGCCCTCGTCCCCGACAAGTATTAGATTATTCTTTTGCTTTGTCGGGGACGAGGGCGTCCCCGCTCCCAGTTATCGTTATATTCTATGTACCTATTGTTCATCCACATAGTACGAAATGTTCTCTTCCTTGAACTTGTCCTTAGGCTGCGGATGTTCTGCCGGATAGCCTATTACAACCATGTTGAGGGGAATGAGATTGTCGGACAACGACAGTACATTACTGATTGCTTTGCAGCGATCTTCAGCCGGATAGGCACCCGTCCAGACTGCTCCGAGACCCAAGGCGTGTGCTGCGAGCAAGAGGTTTTCGGTTGCTGCGGATGCGTCCTGTATCCAGAAGTCGCGACCGCCACCATCAATCATCTTCTCAGTATCGCCACAAACGACTATTGCAAGGGGTGCTTTCTTGAGCATCTTGGCATAGGGATTGGCTTCTGAGAGGGCATCGAGCACGCTGCGCTGGTCAACTACTACGAAGTGCCAGGGCTGCTTGTTCATTGCCGTGGGAGCTGCCATGGCGGCACGGAGCATCTTCCCGATCTTCTCTTTCTCTACCGGTCGCGCCTCATAGTCGCGTATGCTGGTGCGAGTGGCGATGTTGTCGAGCACCGCCTGTTCTGCGTTAGACGACTGTTCAGCATCGGCTGACTTCTCGGCAGGGGCGTTGCCCGATGCCAAGCGTACTCCAAGGACCACCACGACAATGGCAAGTACTAAGTTGAGTACAACGGATGTGTTCTGTAAATTCATAACTCAAAATATTAATTTCAATAATTCTTAATTCAAAATTCAACAATTCAAAATCGGCTTCAGCCGACCAATTCAACACTCAACATTCAACATTCCTAACTCCTAAGCAGGCTTCCCGTCGGGCAAACGAACCTGCAATAGGGGCGCGGAACCCATATCGAGAGAACGAGGAAGAGTACGGCTATTGCTATCACCCACACCGAAGCCGATGTATAAAGGAACGCCGTGAACAGCTCATAATCCATCCATGCGGTCCAAGTAGCGGTGAGCATGAGCACCATAAGGACTCCCCACAGAACGTTGCGGAAGACATTGAGCGCTCTGTTCAAGCGTGGCGAGATTCGGGGTTTGCGACGGGTGAGTTTGCCGGCGAGTTCCTGAGCCGAACCAAACGGACAGACGTGAGCGCAGTAGTGACCCGGTCTACCTGCCAAAGGATAGAGTATAGCCACCAGAACCATAAGCAACGGAGCGGCGAGCGTGCCGAGCGTGGCAAGGCTTACGCCCCCCGAGAAGAGTCGCATAAGCAGAGTGTACGACACGAACGTGCCGGTCCACAAGCCCAGCACAATGACGTTGAGCGCCAACTGCACATAATGCCAACGGCGGTTCTTGACAAACAGCGGAACAACAGCACCCATCAACACCACTATCAAAGCCACAATGCCACCAAGAGTAAACCCACCAGACGAGGCTGAAGCCCCCGACACATCTACAGAACCAGTGGCATCGGGCGCATTGCCGAGTGCTGCGTGTTGCTTGGCATAAGCGAGTCCACGCTGCACATTGGTTATGATGGCACGCGACGAGAACGTAGCTCCCGTCACACCATCCACCTCCATTGCCGCAGCCTCATCAACGGTCTTGCCCTGCCATTGAGCAAGGATAGCAGAAGCATGATTGAAGAAGTCGGGCGATTCGGCATTAGGCTCTGCCACGATACTGTCCACCACCCCACTCTTACTGACATGAATGCGCAGCGGAACTGGTCCGCCATATCCCTGCACGTCCTTGGCAAGCAGGCGTGTATCCACAACTATTGTGCCATCGGGATGCACCGACATGGTGTCGTTACCTAATGCCACGGCATCAGTCATGGTATGCGCGTGGCGCAGATCGATGCCGAATATCCTGCCGTCGCGCACTATTGCCGCAGCCGAGAGTATCAGCACTACAACCACAAGCGATAGCAGAGCTGGAATAAAGTTTTTGTTTTTCGCGTTTTGCATATTTAATATCAATTTGTTTTATTAAGTATGTGTTCATATATAAAGATAATTCTGAACTGTTACTTATTAGGGTGTCCAGTTAGATGTTCCGAAAAACAGATGCTGAAATCACCCATTAAGTTACAAAACTAACGCTCTGATATTTAACGTTTTAAGCAGCGAAATAGTTCTTTAAAAATTTGCATAACTCATTGATTTTTAGTAACTTTGAATGTAATTTCAAGATACGTAAATCAATGAAAAAGTTAGATTCAAACCAAGATAAAGAGTCTCTCCTTGAGGAGCTAAAATGTCTTCGTAAGGAGAACAAGAAACTTGCATCTCAAAAAGACAAGATCAAGGCTAAGTATGACAAAACCAAGAAGGAGCTTAAAAAAAAAGACGTTCGGAAGATAACATTGACCGACGAAC
>OLFV01001159.1_pt1 | contig 27074 bp, 21 predicted proteins | sample 1605551 | NCBI WGS metagenome assembly OLFV01 (sample SAMEA3888922, study PRJEB22519) | human gut metagenome | biome: human gut; feature: human-associated habitat; material: faeces | place: Denmark | collected 2011 | reverse complement strand
CTAAGTTTTCAGAACTTTTATGAAGTTCTGAAAACTTGCTCAGCGGGGAGAAAAGGCTTTTTCGACACGCTGGAGCCGGCGGCCAAAGGCCGCCGGCTCCCTTGATGATTTGAATTTTACATGGAAAAAATTTATTTTGCCTGCTTCATGGAAAGGCTGATGCGCTTTTTCTTCTCGTCCACCTCCAGAACGACCACTTTCACAACATCCCCCACGGACACCGCCTCGGAGGGGTGCCGGATGAATTTGTCGCACACCTGCGAGATGTGCACCAGACCGTCCTGATGGACGCCGATGTCCACGAACACGCCGAAGTCGATGACGTTCCGCACCGTGCCGGTGAGGATCATGCCGGGCTTCAAGTCCTTCATTTCCAGCACGTCCGTGCGGAGGATGGGCTTAGGCAGCTCATCGCGGACGTCACGCCCCGGTTTCAGCAGCTCGGATACGATGTCCCGCAGGGTGGGAACGCCCACGCCGATCTCCTCCGCCGCCTTTTCCTCTCCGTAAGCGCCGAGGCGGGCGGGAAGGTCGGAAATGGCTCCGTTCTTCACATCCGCTAAGGTGTGGCCTGTCAGCTCCAGCAGGGCCTTGGCCGCGTCATAGGATTCCGGGTGGACGGCGGTGTTGTCCAGTACGCTTTTACTCTCCGGCACACGCAAAAAGCCCGCGCACTGCTGGAAGGCCTTGGGCCCCAGCTTGGGAACCTTTTTGATCTGGGCGCGGGAGGTGAACGCGCCGTTTTCCTCCCGGTAGGCCACCACGTTTTTCGCCGTGGTGCCGTTCAGACCCGCCACCCGCTGCAAAAGGGAGGGGGATGCGGTGTTGATATCCACGCCTACGGCGTTGACGCAGTCCTCCACCACGCCGTTCAGAGCCTCGTCCAGCTGCTTCTGGGGCATGTCATGCTGGTACTGGCCCACGCCGATGGCCTTGGGATCGATCTTCACCAGTTCCGCCAGGGGGTCCTGCAGCCGCCGGGCGATGGAAACGGCGGAGCGGAGGTTCACATCGTACTGGGGAAACTCCTCGGCAGCCAGCTTGCTTGCGGAGTAGACCGAGGCACCCGCTTCCGAGACGATCATATAGCTGACGTGGGCGCCGGCCTCATTCACCTGCCGGATCAGCTCCACCGCCATCTGCTCCGTTTCCCGGCTGGCGGTGCCGTTGCCGATGGCGATGTGCTCCACGCCGTGTTTGCGGATCAGCTTGGCCAGGGCGGCGATGGCTTCCTTTTTCTGCCGCTCGCCGTAGGTGGGATAGACCACGGCGGTATCCAGCACCTTGCCGGTGCCGTCCACCACCGCAACTTTACAGCCCATGCGGTAGCCGGGGTCCAGACCCATGGTGACCTTGCCCTTCACCGGCGGCTGCATCAGAAGGGGCTTCAGGTTCAGGGCAAACTGGCCGATGGCGCCCTCGTCAGCCCGGTCCGTCAGCGCTGCCCGCATTTCCCGTTCCAGAGAGGGGAAAATGAGCCGGTCATAGGCATCTTCGGCAGCGGCCTTCACAAACTCCATAGCGGCGGAGCCGGGCTTCACTACGGCCCGCCGCAGCAGCGGCAGCGCCTGCTCCCGATCCAGCAGGACAGTGACCTTCAGCTTTTCCTCTTTTTCGCCCCGGTTGATGGCGAGAATCTGATGACCCTGCAAGCGGCTGAGGGGCTGCTCAAAATCGTAGTACAGGCGGTAAACGCTGTCCTCCTCCGTGGCGGCGAGGGAACGCAGAGTACCCCGCCGCTCCAACAGCTCCCGCAGGCTCTTGCGGACGGCCGCATCGTCGCTGATCCACTCGGCGATGATGTCATTTGCTCCTTGCAGAGCGTCCGCCGCCGTCTCCACGCCCTTGTCCGGGTCGATGAAGTCCTGGGCAGCTTCCTCCGGCCGGGGGCAGTTTCGCTCCTGGGCAAACAGCAGCTGTGCCAGGGGTTCCAGCCCCTTTTCCCGGGCCACGGTGGCGCGGGTGCGGCGCTTTTGCTTGTAGGGGCGGTAGAGATCCTCCACCTCTGCCAAGGTCTGGGCGCTGTCGATGGCGGCGGCCAATTCCTCCGTCAGCTTGCCCTGCTCCTCGATGGACTTTTTCACCGTATCCCGGCGTTCCTCCAACCCGCGGAGGTATTGGAGCCGTTCCTCCAGCGTCCGGAGGGAGGTGTCATCCATAGTGCCATGAAGCTCCTTGCGGTAGCGGGCGATGAAGGGGATCGTGTTGCCCTCGTCCAGCAGCCGGACCACGTTTTCCACGTGCCGGGGGTCCTTATTCAGCTCCTGCGCCAGCGTTTGAATCATATCCATGCTTGTTGCATCCTTTCGTTGAAAAGCCACCGCCGCGACGGCGGTGGCTTTTGGCTGTTTGAAATTTCCCTTCTCAGGCCCGCTTGAAAAGCTTTTCAAGCTCGTATTTCGTGACCTTCACCACTACGGGCCGTCCGTGGGGGCAGTACCGGACCTCCCCGCTCTGCACCTTTTCCACCAAGATCTTCAACTCGGCGGGGTCGCTGGTCCAGCCGCCCTTGATGGCGGCCTTGCAGGCCATGGTGTGCAGCAGCGCCTCCCGCTTTTCGTCCAGATTCCGGCCTGTGCGGAGATTCTGTGCAAATTCCTCCAGCGTGGCGGCGGTGTCCGCCGCGTCCAAATCCGCCGGGACCTCCCGCACCAGAATTGCGCCGTCACCAAAATCCTCACAGCCGAAGCCGAACTGTTCCAGCAGCTCCAGATTGTCCAGCAGCAGGGCGGCGTCCTCCTTGCCGGGTTCCACGGCGATGGGCTGCAAAAGGGTCTGCCGCATGGGCGGCTCCTTGGAGGTCATCAGCCGGTCAAAGTTCATCCGCTCATGGGCGGCGTGCTTGTCGATGAGCCAGAGGGTCTCTGCGTCATCCTCGCAGATGATGTAAGTATTCAGGACTTCCCCGGCGATACGCCACGGGGCTGCCTCCGGCAGCACTGTTTCCTGCCCCGGCAGTTCCATGGCAGTCTGCTGGGCCGGGACGGCGGGAATGGCCGGAACAAAGGGCTTAGGGGCCGGAGCGGGTTCCACCGTCTTTTCCGGCACGGGAACCACAGGCTCCGCAGACTTGGCGGTCACGGAGGCGGGGGCCTTTCCCAGGGCGCTGGCAGGCGCTGCCTTGACAGTATCCCGAGGCGGCCAGATGGGCTGGACGCTGTCCGCCACCTTGGCAGTGGAGCGCCACTCCGTGTTCCAGGAGAGCTTGACAGGCGCAGCCGGTGTCACCGGCTGCGGACGGAAAGCGGGTTGGGCCGCCTTGGGTGGCTGGGCCGGAGCGGGGGATTTTACAATGGTAGGTGCAGCGGCGGGTTTCGTCCCCTGTTCCCGGTACGCCTTGGCGTCCATGGACTGAAAAAAGTCCTGCCGGGGATTTTGGGTCTCTCGGACCGGCGGGGGAGCCGGCTTCGTCACAGCCCCACCGCGAGCATCCAACGCGTCCATGACCGTGTGGAACACAGCATCAAATACGTCATGCTCCTTGGCAAATTTCACTTGGGTCTTGGCGGGATGGACGTTCACGTCCACCGCCGTCACCGGCAGCAGCACCTCCAGCACACAGCCGGGGAACCGGCCCTTGAGAAGCTGATTCCGGTAGCCTTCCTCTAAAGCAGCGGTCAGAAGCTGGGACTTGATGAACCGGCCATTGACGAAAAATACCTGCATGGAGCGGGAGCCGCGGCCATTGACGGGAGCGGTCACAAAGCCCCGCACCTCGATGTTCCCACCTCGGCCCTGTACCGGCACCAGCGTTTTGGCAAATTCCCGGCCCAAGGCGGCGTACACGGCGGATTCCAGCTTGCCGTCTCCGGGGGTATGAAGGGACTCCTGCCCGTCCTTGATGAACTTGAAGGAAACGTCCGGGTGACTCAGCGCCAGATGCTGCATCAGCCCCGCCACGGCGGCGGTCTCGGCACTGTCCTTCTTCATGAATTTCAACCGGGCAGGGGTGTTGTAAAAGAGATCCGACACCCGGATGGTGGTGCCCTCCGGGGCGCCCTCCTCCCGGACAGGCTCCATGTGCCCGCCCTCGCCATGGATAGCGGAACCCGTGGTATCCCCCGGCCGCCGGGTCAGCACATCCACCCGGCTGACGGCGGAAATGGCTGCCAGAGCCTCGCCCCGGAAGCCCAGGGTGCCGATCCTGGCCAGATCCTCCGCCGTGCGGAGCTTGCTGGTGGCGTGGCGCAAAAAGGCGGTGGGCAGCTCCTCCGGCGCGATGCCGCAGCCGTTGTCCGTTACCCGGATCAGGCCCATGCCGCCCCGCTGGATCTCCACCACGATGGCGGAGGCTCCGGCGTCGATGGCATTTTCCACCAGCTCCTTCACAACGGAGGCAGGCCGCTCCACCACCTCGCCTGCGGCGATGAGGTCGGCTACATGGGATGATAATTGTTGAATGTGAGGCATACGATCTCTCCTTATATGGACGCCCAGACACTCAGGGCGTTGGCGGCGGCGTGGAGCAGAATGGAACTCCACAGGGTCCCGGTGTGGTCATAGGCCCAGGCCAACACCAGGCCCGGCACCAGATACTGCACCATCAGCAGGAAATAGGTGATGTCCTGCCGCACTACGGCGAACTGCCACACATGGAGCAGAGCGAACAGCAGACAACTCACCACATAGGCCACCGTCCGGCTTTTGCTTTTCAGATTGCCGAATACCAGCCCGCGAAACAGCACTTCCTCCACGAAGGGAGCCAGGAAAATTACGATCAGCAGCGTTACTCTGGGGGCGTCATGGATCTGGGCGGAGATAGTGGTGTCATTCAGGTTGGTGTGGTTGTTCACCAGCATCCGGGTCAGCCGGTAGACTAACTCATTGAGGCCGTACAGAGCAATGAGACCCACTAAGATCGACTTGCAGGCGTTGCCCAAATTGTCCGCAAAATTCCGGGTGGTGCGGCCCAGAAAGCTGTGAAAAATGATGAGCGTAACGGCAAACAGTGTGTAATAATAGATGGCATTTTGCAGCGAGGGCGAAATGCTGGCATCCAGCAGCCGCTCCGCCAATCGGAACAGGGGCGCTGTGGCAAAGGGCAGCACCACCAGATAGATCACAAAGAAAACAGTTCCGGCGATCTGCTCACCGGGGGTCATATAGGAGGCGGATTTACGTTTGGCCATTGCAAGGCTCCTTTGAATGGTTCTCCCTGAAAGGGAGGACCCAGAATGTGCGGCGAATCGCCGCAGGGGATGTTCTCCACATTTTCTTTGCTTCCCGCAAGGGAACAGTTCCTGTCAGGATGCGGCCCCCACTTTTCTTTTGTCTTGTCAAAAGAAAAGTCGCCGCCGCAGCGGTGGAAAAGAAAACCGCTTAGGAATGAGTTGGCCCCCCATGGGCCAACTCACCCAAAACGAGGGGCCCGCCGCCACGAACTGCCGAGGAAGTTCGGTGGTCTTCTACCGGCTGCGCCGATAGGCACACCTCGAAGAACTGCGTCCCCGCAGTTGGTGGCATGGCATTCATCGGGGCTGTAAAACCGGACTTGACCAGTTTCTCTTTCCGCGCTTTCCGCTTCGCTAAGCGCTGCCCTGCTCTATAAATGAGTACGAGCGACAGCGGAAAAAGAAGCAGAGGGTGTCCTATTTGCATCCCGAGGTTTCATGTGACTATCAGCACGGTGTACAAGGCTGAATGAAATTCGCACTCCGCCCGTGCCACGAAGCAGAAAACAAATTTCTGAGCAGAACAGTTGAGAACCGCATTCCCCAAACTTGCACAAATGTGCAAGTTTGGATTCGGTGCCTTTTCTCTTCCACCGTGCACGGCGCATTCTCTTTTCCGCAAGAGGAAAAGAGAATGGGGGTGCATTCCAATAGGCAAAGCCTATTTTGAAGAATGCCCTTCTGCGGGAGCAGCACTCACTTACTGAGTTTCTGTTTCAGCTCATACAGCAGGCTCATGGCCTCAATGGGCGTCAGCGTATCCGGCTGGCAGCGGCGGATGGCGTCCAGCACCTCGCCCTCGCTCATGGCGTCCAGCGAGACCTGATCGGTCTCTTTCCGGGCGGAGACGTACTGTACGCCGTTTTCGTCCTCCAGCTCCTTCAAGACCACCTTGGCCCGCTGGACCACCTTCTCCGGCAGACCCGCCAGCTTGGCGACTTCGATGCCGTAGCTGCGGTCGGCGCCGCCGGGGATGATCTTCCGCAGGAAGATGATATCCTCCCCCCGGCGCTTGACGGCGATATTGTAGTTCACCGTGCCGGGGAGGGTGTTTTCCATTTCTGTCAGCTCGTGATAATGGGTGGCAAACAAAGTTTTGGCCCCTAGCGTCTTTTTGTCAGCGCAGTATTCCAGAACAGCCCGGGCGATGGCCATACCGTCAAAGGTGGAGGTGCCCCGGCCGATCTCATCCAGGATCAGAAGAGAATTTTTGGTGGCCTGATGGAGAATATCGGAGACCTCCGTCATCTCCACCATGAAGGTGGACTGTCCGGCGGAGAGATCGTCACTGGCGCCGATGCGGGTGAAGATCCGGTCCACCACGCCGATATGGGCGTATTTGGCGGGGACGAAGCTGCCCATCTGGGCCATGAGGACGATCAGCGCCACCTGCCGCATATAAGTGGATTTACCGGCCATGTTGGGGCCGGTGATGATGGCCACCCGTTCTTCCTTTTCACCCATAAAGGTGTCATTGGGGACGAACAGGCTGTCCTTCAGAACCTTTTCCACCACCGGATGACGGCCCTCCCGGATCTCAATGACCCCGGACTCGTCCACCTCCGGACGGCAGAAATTGTTGTGGACTGCTACGGAGGCAAAGGAGCACAGCGCGTCGCACTCCGCCACGGCAGCGGCGGTTTTCTGGATGTGGGCGGCATTGTCGGCGATCCGCTGGCGCAGGGCGGAGAACAGCTCATATTCCAGAGCCACCACCCGCTCGGAGGCCGTCAGGATCTCGTGTTCCAGGTCCTTCAGCTCCTGGGTGATGAACCGCTCGCCATTCACCAGGGTCTGCTTGCGTATGTATGTCTCCGGTACCAGCTCCTTAAAGGCGTTGGACACCTCGATGTAGTAGCCGAACACCTTGTTGTAGCCGATCTTCAGGGTGCGGATGCCGGTTTTTTCCTTTTCCTTGGCCTCCATCTCCGCCATGACGCCCTTGCCGTTTTTCAGAATGTGCCGCAGGCGGTCCACTTCTTCGTTATAGCCGTCCCGGATGATATTGCCCTCCCGGACGGAAAAGGGCGGCTCGTCGCAGATAGCGGCGGCAATGTCGCCGCCGATATCGTCCAGGGTGTCCAGTTCTGCCGTCAGCTCCGTCAGGCGGCGGTCGGAAAAGCCGGTGAGCTGCTCTTTCAGGTTGGGCAGCTTTTCAATGGCGGAGCGGAGGGAGGTTATGTCCCGGCCGCCGGCGGTGCCGTAGACGATGCGGCCGATGAGCCGCTCCATATCCCCCAGGCCGGTCATCCCGGCAATCAGCTCCTCCCGGCGGATGGTGTCGTTCACCAACGCGGCCACGGCACTGCTGCGGCGGTCGATGTCCGTCACGGACAGCAGGGGCCGCTCCAGCCAGCTGCGGAGCATCCGGCCCCCCATGGGGGTCTTGGTCTTGTCCAGCACCCAGAGAAGGCTGCCCTTTTTCTCCTTGCCGCGAAGGGTCTCCGTCAACTCCAGATTCCGGCGGGCGGCCAGATCCAGCTCCATGAACCGGCCCTGACGGTAGTAATCCAGTTCCCGGATGTGGGAGAGGTCGGTTTTCTGGGTCTCGTAAAGGTAGCTCAGCAGTCCGCCCAGGGCCATGGCGGCGGCAGGCTCCCCGGCAGGCAGCCGGGAAAAGGCCTCGTCGCCGAACTGGGCGCGGATGTTTTTCTCCGCCTCTGCCAGCCGGAACCGGCGCTCACCACCGTTTTCATAGCGGCAGTGGAATTTGTCGGTAAGGACATCTGTCAGCGCCTTCTCGCTGAATGCCCCGTCGCTGAGAATGGCCTCGGCGGGGCTGAACCGGCCCAGCTCATTGATGATGTGGGTCAGGGTATCTTTACCTGAGAAGGCGGTGAGGTGAGTCTCACCGGTGGAGAGATCACAGAAGGCCGCGCCGCCTCCCTGACTGTCCAGATAAATGCCGCAGAGGTAGTTGCCGGACTTATCATCCAGACATGCGGCGTCGATGACGGTGCCGGGGGTCACCACCCGGATAATATCCCGCTTCACCAGCCCCTTGGCGGTGGCGGGGTCCTCCATCTGCTCGCAGATGGCCACCTTGTAGCCCTTTGCGATGAGACGGGCAATGTAGGACTCGCTGGCGTGATAGGGGATGCCGCACATGGGGACCCGTTCTTCCTCCGGCTTGGCGTGCTTGCCGTGGTCCCGGGAGGTGAGGGTCAGGTCCAGTTCCTTGGAAGCCAGCTTGGCATCGTCGGCGAACATCTCATAGAAGTCCCCCAGACGGAAAAACAAAATGGAATCCGGGTTGTCCTTCTTGATTTCCAGATACTGCTTCATCATGGGGGTCAGTTCCGCCATAAAAATACCTCTTTCTTTATCTTTCAGCAAATGTTTCTGTTTTATGATACCAGATCGTATAAGGGTGTGCCGCCTTGCGGCACGGGAAAGCATGGCGATACCATGCAAGATCGAATCCCCATTTTCTTTTCCTCTTGCGGAAAAGAAAACGGCCATTCATGGTCAAAAGAAAAGACGCTGAGGGATGATTTGACACCTCCGTGTCAAATCACCCAAAACGGGGGCTGGCCGCCGCGCACTTCCGACTAAGCCCGCAACTCTCATACCGGCTGCGCTATACTAAAATCTCAAACCAGTGCGTCCCCACACCTATGGGAACGGCGCAACGAGGTGCAAAACTGAATCGGCGTATTTCTACTCCCGTGCGTTCCGCTTCGCTACGCACTACCCTGCTCTGCAAATGAGCAGGAGCGGCAGCGGAAAGAGAAGCAGAGGGTGTCCTATTTGCACCCAGAGGCTTCATGTGACGATCAGCACGGCGTACAAGACTTGATAAGCTCCGCACCCCGCCCGTGCTACGCAGGGACTGACAAGTCTTTGGACAGAACAGTTGAGAACCGCATTCCCCAAACTTGCGCTTGCTGCAAGTTTGGACAAAAGCGTCTTTTCTCTTCCACCGTACACGGCGCATTCTCTTTTCCACAAGAGGAAAAGAGAATGGGGGGTGTATTCCAATAGGCAAAGCCTATTTAGGGAATATCACACCGGCTCGCCGTACAGCGCCCAGGTGTTGCTGTCCGTTATCTTTACGTCAATAAAGCTGCCGATCAGACTCTTGTCACCCTTCAGCCGCACCAGCCGGTTGCCCTCAGTGCGGGAGGCAAGGGGGAAGTTTTCGTCGTCGCTCTCGCCGTCCACCAGCACCCGGACGGTCTTGCCCACATAGGCGGCGTGAAGCTTGGCGGAATTGGCATTCTGGACTTCCAGGAGCTTATCGAACCACTTCTGCTTTTCGGCACGAGTGGCGGGGTCCGGCATGGCTGCCGCCTTTGTGCCGGGACGGGGGGAGTAGATAAACGTAAACAAAGCGTCGAAGCCCACTTCCTCCACCAGAGAAACGGTGTCCATGGCTTCTGCCTCCGTCTCACCGGGGAAACCGATGATGACGTCGGAGGTCAGCACCAGACCGGGCATTACGCTTTTGGCGTAGCGAATTTCCTCTAAATATTTCTCCCGGGTGTAGCGGCGGTTCATCTCGTTCAGTACGCGGTCATTGCCGGACTGGAAGGGCAGGTGCAGCTGCTTTGCCACATGGGAGCACTTGGCCATCACGTCAAAGAGGTGGTTGGTGGCGTCCTTGGGATGGCTGGACATGAAGCGGATCAAGTATTCGCCGGGGATCTTGTCGATGTCCTCCAAGAGATCCGGGAAATGGTAGTCCAGATCCAGATCATTGCCGTAGGAGTTGACATTCTGGCCCAGGAGGGTGATGTCCTTGTACCCGGCCTCCACCAGCTCCCGGACCTCCTGCAAAACGCACTGGGGGTCCCGGCTCCGCTCCCGGCCCCGGACATAGGGCACGATGCAGTAGGAACAGAAATTGTTGCAGCCGTACATGATGCTGACCCATGCCTTCACGCCCTTTTCCCGCACCACAGGGATGCCCTCGGCAATGGTGCCGTCCTCATTGTCCACGGCGAAGACCCGCTTCCGGGTCTCATAGACCTGCCACAAAAGCTCCGGAAATTTCCACAGGGCGTGAGGGCCGAACACCAGATCCACATGACGGTAGGATTCCTTCACCCGCTGAGAGACCCGCTCCTCCTGCGCCATGCAGCCGCACAGGCAGATTACCTGCTCCGGGTTTTCCTTTTTTGTGTGGGTGAGAATGCCCAGATTGCCGAAGACCCGCTGTTCCGCGTGCTCCCGGACGGCGCAGGTGTTCAGGATCACCAGGTCCGCCTCCTTGGGGTCCTCTGTAAAGGTAAAGCCACTGTCGGCCAGCATACCCATCAGCTTTTGGCCGTCCGCTACGTTCTGCTGACAGCCGAAGGTGTCCACGCAGGCCACAGGATGGGCTTCCCGGGAGGTGAACATCTTCTTGATCTTTGCTTCAAACTCCCGCTGACGCGCCAGCGCGTCCTCGGACACCAGTACATTTTCACGCTTCAAATGGTATATCCTCCTAAAGTTATCTGATAAAATGAGTGGCGATCCGCTCTTCCTTTTCCGGGAGACCGAACTGCTCCTTGCCCAGCGCGATGCTGCGCATCAGGAATGTCATGTTCCGGGCCAGGGTCCGCATGGTCTGAAGCCCCTCGCCGTCCTGCTCCGCTTCACCGGGCGTCCGGCCGTGAATACTGTTCCAGTATTGGCTGGAGGCCACAGGCATCCCGGAGATGGTGAAATACTTGTTCAACTCATCAAAGGTGGCGGAGCAGCCGCCCCGCCGGGCGCAGGCTACGCTGGCACCAACCTTCATGGTCTTATCAAAGGATGTGCTGTGAAACAGCCGGTCCAGACAGGCGATCAGCGTGGCATTGGCGGAGGCGTAATACACCGGACTGGCAATCACCAGACCGTCGGCCTCCTGAAACTTGGGGGCCAGCTCGTTTACTCCATCGTCAAAGACGCACTTGCCGGTCTTGGCACAGGAGCCGCAGGCCACGCAGCCCCGGATGTCCCGGTTTCCCAGGACCACCGTTTCCACATCGACGTCATTCTCCTTGAAAATCGCTTCCATTTCCCGCAGGGCCACGGCGGTGTTGCCGTTGGTATGGGGACTGCCGTTGAGCATTAAAACCTTCAGGGACTTCATATTTCGCACTCCTTTCAGAGCCCCGGCCTTATGTGTTTATCCACTTGAAGCCGGGAGAAAAAGCACATAACTTAACTAAAATATCATAGCATAAAAGCTCCCGGAACACAAGAAAAAGGGAGGACAAAAGTCCTCCCTTTTCTGGAATGCAGTTTGTTACGGCAGGTAGTTCAACGGGTTTTTCGCCACGCCGTTGTACCGCACCTCAAAGTGGCAGTGGTTGCCGGTGGAGTTGCCGGTGGAGCCGGCCCGGGCCACCTGCTGGCCCTTGTAAACGTGCTGCCCCACGCTGACGGTGAGACTGGAGTTGTGACCGTACCGGGTGACGTAGCCGTTGCCGTGGTCGATCTGCACCAGATAACCGTAGCCGCTCATCCAGCCGGAGTAGGTCACGGTGCCGCCGTCGGCGGCGTAGATGGGTGTCCCTCTGGGGACGGCGATGTCGATGCCCTTGTGGTTGGTGGAGCCGATGCCGCCGGGGGATTTCCGTCCGCCGAAGTAGGAGCTGATCCGACCGCTGGTGGGCCAGCGGAAGCTGCCGGTAGGCATCCAGGTGGGCCGGACCTTGGTGCCCCGGAGCCGGTATTCGGTGACAGGCTCTTTCAGGGTCACGGAGGAGAGAATGGTCCGCTCCGTTTCCTCGCCATTGACATAGGTAGCCTTAGCCATCACGTCCGCCTTGCCGTATTCACCCTTGGAGGTCACCTTATAGTCGCCCTGATAGAGGTCAGCGCTGTCGGTGTACTCAATGTTGTAGGACACATCATCCAGATACCGTTCCTGCTTTACCACGGTCATGGTCAGGTAGGGGACAGAGGCGGACAGGGTCAGCACTTCGCCGATCTGAAGCTTATTGATGTTGTAGCCGGGGTTCAGCGCCAGCAGCTCTGCGGAGGTCATGTCATTCTTGGCGGCGATCTGAGACCAGGTATCGCCCTTTTTCACCTCGTAAGTGACCTCGGCCGTCTTGGTGCTGTAAAGCAGCTCCGCAATATAGCCCAGGTTCATGATCTCACTGGTGGGAACGTACTCCTGCCGGATCTCAACATCCTCTGCAAATTCACAGGAAATGGTATCTTCATCGGAGGCCGCCTTCTGCAGCTGGTCCAGCAGTTCCTCCAACGCGCCCTCGTAGGGGGTGGCGCCGATGCGCACATCGTTGACGTACAGGCAGTAGGCGGAGGTCACAAGACCGATCTCATCGGAAAGCTGGTCCTCGTATACGGCCTTATCCTCAATGTCCTGACGGAGCATCCAGCCGGAATCGTATTGCAGCAGGGAATCATCGATGGTGTAGGTCTCTCCCAGTGTCCGGGAGGTGATGCTTTCCAGATCCTTCCGGACGGTTTCGGCTTCCGATTTGGAAGCCAGCCGTCCCAACACCTGCCCGTCATAGGAGACGGTGGTGCCGATGGTGAAGAAGGAGCAGAACAGGATGATGCCTGCCAGCGCACAGCTTCCTCCCAGGAACATCAGGGAGTGGAGGCGCTTTTCCTTTTCAAACCAGACGGCGAATCTGCTGGTGCGGAGGTTTCGCTCTCTGCGGCGGCCCAGCAGGATCTCCCGCAGCCGGCTGGCGGCGGAGGGCAGCAGCCCCCAAAGCATCAGCAGGAATTGCAGAGGCTTCCGGTTGGACTCCGGGAACCGATGGGCCTGAGCCTCCCGGACAACCCGGCGGCAGCGGCGGCCAAACCAGCGGACCTTCTTTCCGGCCCGGAAGCGGAGCTTGCCCCAGAGGTCTTCGGGCTCAGCGGGAGCGCGCCGCTTTCTGCGGGGTCTGGGCGCTTCCGGGGTCTGTTCCGCCTCTGCGGGCCAGTCCGGCAGATCATAAGGCTTTTTGGTGTTTTGACTCATAATGCTCCTATCGTATCGCGGGCAGATGCCCTTTAAAAATTTGTGAACCATAAAAAGTAACAAATTGTTACCGCTTTATATTATCCCTTTTATATTCGCCCGTCAAGCAACTTCTGGCTTTTTGGCATATTTTTATGTATTTTAACGATGCTTTTTTGCCGAATTTCGTAGTTGACACGCAAAAATCGGAAAAAATTACGTCCCAATTCGTCACTTTTTTTATTGACCCCGGCTGTGGACCGTGTATAATAAAGGGTGGAATTGAAACCCCGTTCCCTGAATTAAAAATTGGAGGAATCAACATGTTTGAATTTCTGATCAAAAAGCTGAAGGCGCATCCCCGTAAGATCGTCTTCACCGAGGGCACCGATCCCCGCATCCTGGAGGCTTCTGCCCGTCTGCTGTCCGGTACTTTTCTGACTCCCGTTCTGGTGGGCAACGCCGACGAGATCACCAAGGCTGCCGAAGAGGCCGGCTTCAACATCCGCGGCGCTGAGATCATGGACCCCGCCATCTTCCCTGACATGGACAAGATGGTGGCCCTGATGGTGGAGTTGCGCAAGGGCAAGATGACCGAGGAGCAGTGCCGCAAGTCCCTGTCTCAGGCCAACTACTTCGGTACCATGCTGGTGAAGATGGGCTATGCCGACGCTCTGCTGGGCGGCGCTACCTACTCCACCGCCGACACCGTCCGTCCCGCCCTGCAGATCATCAAGACCAAGCCGGGCAGCAAGATCGTGTCCTCCTGCTTCATTATGGTCCGTCCTTCCGCCACCGGCGAGAACGAGGTCCTGGCTATGGCTGACTGCGCCATCAACATCAAGCCCACCGAGGATGAGCTGGTGGAGATCGCTGTTGAGACTGCCCGTACCGCCAAGGTCTTCGGCATCGATCCCAAGGTGGCGTTCCTGAGCTACTCCACTTTGGGCTCCGGCAAGGGCGAGGACGTGGACAAGATGCGCAACGCCTGCGAGAAGGCCAAGGCTGCCATGCCCGACGTTCCCGTGGACGGCGAGTTCCAGTTCGACGCCGCCGTGTCTCCCGTGGTGGCCAAGACCAAGCACATCACCAGCTCCGTGGGCGGTCATGCCAACACCTTCATCTTCCCCGATATCAACGCCGGCAACATCGGCTACAAGATCTGCCAGCGCATGGGTAACTTCGACGCTTACGGCCCCATCCTGCAGGGCCTGAACGCTCCCATCAACGACCTGTCCCGCGGCTGCAACGCTCTGGAGGTCTACTCCATGGCCATCATCACTGCCGGTCTGGTTGATTGATCTCCGTCTTTGAAAAGTAAAAAGTCCGGATCATGCGGCTCCCTTTGACGGAGGCGACAACTGATTCCGGAGATCCCCCGGCGGGTCATCGCGTTTGCGGTGCCCGTTGGGGTTTTTTTATTTTCTGAGGGCGTGGACTATCTGTATCCTACTGAGGACTATGCGGCCAATGACCGCAGGAACAGCCGGGAAACAGTTCGTACATGGTATCAAACAGCAGATCGGTATGAAACGGCTTTGGAATAAAATGTGAGACGCCCAGAGCAAAAGCCTGATCGGTGACTTGCTCAGAAACGATGCTGGAGAGAAGGATGACCCTCTGAGGGGCAGTCCCCCGGCGCTGCAACTCATCCAACACGGTTAGACCGCAGACATCCGGCAGCGCCGTGTCCATCAGCAGCAGATCGGCAGTCTGTTTTTGCATACATAATAAAACATCGCGGCCACTGCCAACGGTTGCAAGGGAGAAAAAATTATGATTTGCCGCACTTCTCCACATCAACCAGCGAAATTCCTCGCTGCTGTCGGCCAATAGCACACGTTTGCGACCATCCATATTCTGAATCCCCCCATATTTTCAGATACAGAAATGCTGCAAAAAAGGGGCCTATGCGACCTCCTGCTGATCCTGCTCCCGGAACTGCTTTTTCATCTGCGCAAGAAACGCCGTCAGTTCATCAGGCTCCAGCATCAGTAAAAAGAATAAGAGAGCGATTGCAGAACAACAACTGCAGCCGCGCTCTAAATCGCTATAGGCCCGAACCGTGATATGTAACTGCTCGGACATTTCCTCTTGGGTCAGCTTCCGCTTCTTGCGAAGCGCTTTCGCCTGCGCAGAAAAGTACTGCCGAAGTGACTCTTTATACCTGTTCATTCGTCAAAACCTCCGTATATCTGACTGATACCGAGATTCTATGTCAGGTGAAAGTGGGCTTCCATGAAGTACACTTCCTCTTTTTCAGGTTTCACACGGAATTTACGGGTCAAATCCTGGGGGCGTAGATAGAAAACTCCCCTGCTGAACGTTTTCTCAGCAGGGGAGCGGTATTTCTTGCATATTTGCATTTGCGCGAATGGATCCGTTTGGAAGGAGCGGCCTCCGATCGCTCAGACGGCGGGTTTGGCCATGAATTCATCCTCTACATCGTCCCGGATCCCCAGACGCTGGTAGAGCCTGTGCATAAAAGAGAAGGTGAAGCCGCCGGGCAGCATCCCATTGACAAAAATCGCCGCCAGCACGCCGATGCCGGTGTCCAGAATACGGTTCATGGCGTAGGTGATATAAGTGTCCGTGGGGGTGTTGAACAGCAGGATGCACAGCACCACGCCGCCGGGCTGTACGCCGCCCACCCAGATGTGCTGACACAGCAGGATCAAAATGATCACGCCGACGAAGGTCAGGGGAATCAGGACCCAGGAGTTGCTGCCGTCAGGGAACAGCTCCATGTAAATGGCAAACAGACCCATGCCGATAAAACCGCCTACCATTGTGCCGAAGAAGCGGTTGCCGCCGTGGAGACGGCTTTGCATAAAGCTGCTGCCCATACCGAAAATGGCGCCGATGCAGGCGAAGGTGGGGTTGCGGTCCAGAAAGTAGTAGACCAGCGCACACAGGGCTGCCGCAAGGGCGGTCTTGACGTTGCGCATACCGATCTTAGGAAACAGGCATCCTGCTTTTTCATGGTGTTCCATGGCATTTTCTCCGTTCAGGATCGTTCCGCGGCGGATAAAGGCAGCGGAAATATTGTTAAGAACGTGTCAAATTATACCATGGAACCAGTTGACTGTGAACCCCCTGCCGGTATTTTTATGCAATTCATAGGAGAAAACGTTTGCGAAAATCAATGATTCTGTGGAAATGTTTGCACTTTTGCGAAGAAAATGCGGCTTCGCGGCAGAATGTGGGGACAGTGGGCCTGTCATATTTTTCAGATATCCGGGTAAAGCCAGCCGCTCCCGGCCCGAAGACTCCCGGCGGCGATCCGGAGACCGGAGCCGCCCAGCGCCGCGGCGAAGCGGTCCGCCAGAGACCGTTGGGCCTCCGTGTCGATCTGATTCAGGAACATGGTATCGCACAGCCGCTCCGCCAAAATGGCCTTTGCGGCCTGTTCCGGCGTGACGGGATCTGACGCAGCGGCGCCGGTCAGGGCGCAGAACCGCTCTGGCCGGTGGACGCTCTCCCGGATGGGTTTCCCGAAACCGGATGCCCCCACCACGCAGATCACCTGACGGCTGACGGCGGGGATCACCGGCTCGTGGGCATCGTGGGCCTTCAAAGGCAGCTGCCGGGAACCGTCGGCCTCCAGCAGCACATAGTCCGCCAGCGTGGCCAGCGTCTCTACGGAAAGGGAGGGAGCGGTCAGCTTGCCATTTTCGCAGGGAGTTCCCAGGCAGAGGATCCGCCGGGTGGTCAGGGCCTTGCGGATGTCCTCCGGCGTAGGAGCCGTCAGCAGGGGGTATTCCTCAAAGGGACGGATATGGGTGGTGGTGCAGAGGAGGACAGTCCCCGGTAATTCTGCCGCCAGACGGCGCAGCAGACTGGTTTTGCCGCCGCTGCCGATCACGGCAGTGACGCCGGGGCGCAGCCCCAGCAGCTTGGGAAAATCCATGATCCACCTCTTTTCATTTGTTTTGCCCGCGATGCTGCGGGCTTGTCTCCTCTACCGCTTCACCATCAGGCGCTTCATGCCGGCTTCCAAGCCCTCGGCGGAAAGGTCGAACATGGGGAACATCTTGGCCAACTGCAGGTGGGTCAAGGTCCAGAAGTCCTGAAATGCCGGCAGAGGCTCCGGGTTCAGCCAGATGAGATAGGGGAAGTGCTTTTTAAATAGTTCCAGCCATTCCAGACCGGAGGGGCCGTATCGCTGGTTCCGCCAATCGTACTGCTTTTCCCGCAGCTCGTAGGGGTTCATGGCGGCATCGCCCACGAGAATGACCTTGTAGCTGGCATCGAAGTTCTGCAAAAGCCATTCCGTAGGCGTTTGGCCGTCCTGCCAGAGGCGGGGGCCGTTGTAAACGTCGCCGTAAATGCAGTTATGGAAATAGTAGGTGTGCAGCTCTTTAAAGTGGTTGGACTTGGTGGCCGCCTGAAACAGCTGGCTGCACAGGCCGGAATAGTAGTCCATAGAACCGCCGGAGTCCATCAGCAGGAGGACCTTCACCGTGTTCTTCCGGGGGTTCTTGTACCGGATCTCCAGCCGCCCCGCGCTCTCGCAGGTATCGTGGATCGTGGCGTCCACATCCAGCTCCTTTTCGGCGCTCCGCTCCTGGGCGGACAGCTGACGCAGCGTGCGGAAGGCCATCTGGAACTGGCGGGTGTCCAGCTTATTGTCTTTTCGGAAGTCCCGGAATTTTCGTTCTCCCGCCACCATCATGGCGGTGCGGTGCATGGACTGCCCGCCGATCCGGATGCCGTTGGGATGCCAACCACTGTTGCCCCAAGGGGTACGGCCCTGGGTCCCAACCCAGTAGTTGCCGCCGTTGTGCTCTTCCGTCTGCTCTTTTAGACGTTCCTCCAGCATTTTCAGCAGTTCCTCCAGCGTTTCATCCGGAAACCCGGCGGAGCGCAGGTCGGCAATGGTCCGTTTCAGATCCTCGCTGGGGTGGTTCAACCAGTCCAGCAGGTCCTCCGGCAACTCCCCGGTGTAGGGCACGTTCTTGAAAAATTCCAGAAAGATCTGGTCAAAGCGGTCAAATTCCGTTTCATTCTTCACCACGATGGCCCGGCACAGGTGATAAAAGCCGGTGAGCGTCGAATGGTGCAGTCCCTTTTCCATGCCCTCCAGCAGCGTCATCCACTCGTTCAGGGAAACGTGCAGTCCCCGCTGACGCAGCAGGTAAAAAAACGCGGCGAACATGGCTTACTTCACCTTCCGCAGAGTCTGAAGATCCTTGTCTTTTTTCAGCAGGACACCGGCGAAGGGAATCTCCTTTTCGATGCGGGCCGGGTCCACGCCGCCGGCCACCAGCGCCCGGATCCAGTCCACCAGCTCAGAGGTGGAGGGCTTTTTCTCAATGCCCCGCAGCTCCCGCAGCCAGTAGAAGGCGGCGAGGGACTGCTTTACCAGCTTTTCCTCCAAATCACCGAAGTGGACCCGGAGGATGGCTTCCATCTGCTCCTGCTCCGGGAACTCGATGTAGTGGAACACGCACCGACGGAGGAAAGCGTCCGGCAGTTCCTTCTCTGCGTTGGAGGTGATGATGACGATGGGGCGCTGCTTGGCCTGTACGGTCTCCTTTGTCTCGGGGATGTAGAACTCCATCCGGTCCAGCTCCCAGAGAAGGTCATTGGGAAATTCCAGATCCGCCTTGTCGATCTCGTCGATCAACAGGACCACCTGCTCATCGGCGGAGAAGGCTTCGCCCAGCTTACCCAGCTTGATGTATTTTTTGACGTCATCCACACCGGCGTTTCCAAACTGGCTGTCATAGAGCCGCTGCACCACGTCATAGACGTACAGGCCGTCCTGAGCCTTGGTGGTGGATTTTACGTTCCAGATAATGAGTTTTTTCCCAAGAGCGTCTGCCACGGCCTGGGCCAGCATGGTCTTGCCGGTGCCCGGCTCACCCTTGATGAGCAGAGGCTTCTGCAAAGCCACGGCAATGTTGACGGTCTCCATCAGGTCGCGGGACGCCACGTAATTTGCGCTGCCGCTGAATTTTGTATCCATATTTGTTCTCCTTTGCGTGGGTTTGGTGTGCTGGGCCGATTATAGCAGACTTTTTTTCGGGAGACAATGTAAGTTTACGTTTTGACACACTATCCCAGCGCCACGTCTAAGATCATCATAATTAAAAAGCCCCCCACAAAGCCGCAGGTCCCGGCTTTGGAATGGGCTTGAGGCACCAGTTCCTCCACCACCACATACAGCATGGCTCCGGCGGCGAAGCTGAGGAGCCATGGCATCAGAGGTCGGACACCGGCGGCTACCAGCACTACCAGAATACCGAAAATCGGCTCCACGCTGCCGGAGAGGGTCCCTAACAGAAAAGCCCGGCCCCGGGAGCTGCCCTCCTGCCGCAGAGGAAGGGAGATGGCGGCGCCCTCCGGAAGATTCTGGATGCCGATGCCCAGCGCCAGCGCCGCAGCCCCGGCCATGCCCTCTCCCTCTGCCGCCAGTGCGAAGGCGAGGCCCACCGCCATGCCCTCCGGTACATTGTGGAGGGTAATGGCTGCCATCAGCAGCGTGCTTTGGCGGCGGGTCAAGTCCATGTCCTTTGCCCGCCGCAGATGGGGCAGAACGGCGTCCAACGCGGAGAGAAAGCCCACGCCCAACAGCAGCCCCGCCGCTGCGGGGAGCCAGCCGGGAACGCCGAAGTCCGCCGACTGCTCAATGGCAGGCAGCAGCAGGCTCCAGACGCTGGCCGCCGTCATCACTCCGGCGGCGAAGCCAAGCATGGTTCGCTGGAACTGGGGCCGGGGCTCCGCCACAAAGAAAAATACCACCGCAGCCCCTAAGGTGGTCATCAGAAAGGTAAAGCCAGTGCCCAAAGCGGCCCAGCTCAATGCTTGCAGCATACGAATCAACGCCTTTTCCTCGATTCAGGCGGAATTTTGCCTGTACGCCAGTATAGGCGACAATTCCCGGATGTGTGCCGACGGTGTGTGCCGACGGAGAGGCTTGCCTTTTTCCCGGCGCCGTGGTATAATTAAACTATAAAAGGAAATATGGCTCATATAATTCCGCTGATGGGATCGTCTCAGGCGCGGAAGTTTCTATGAGATCGCCTAAGATCTTGCTATGAGCGTCCGCTTATGCGGGCGCTCTTTTGTTTTGAAAGGAGGACGCAATGACCACCATTCTGAAAGGAAATATCGTTTCCGCGCCGGCCTGCGGCCGGTTGGATGTGACGGAACACGGTTATCTCATCGCTGAAAACGGCGTCATTACCGGGGTGTATCCGGTGCAGCCGGAGCAATATACTGGAGCGCCTGTGGAGGACTATGGAGACTGCCTGATCGTCCAGTCCTTTGCGGACCTGCACCTCCACGCTCCCCAGTATCCCATGCTGGGGATGGGGATGGACCGGCCCCTGCTGGACTGGCTCAACGCCTACGCCTTCCCCACGGAAGCCCGGTTCGCCGATCCTGACTACGCCCGGACGGTATACCGGCAGCTGGCGGGGGAATTGGCGTTGCACGGGACCACGCGGGTGTGCATGTTTTCCTCCCTCCACACCGACGCCACCCTGATCTTGATGGACGAGCTGGAAAAAGCGGGGATCACCGGCTATGTGGGCAAGGTGAATATGGACCGCAACGGCGCACCCGGCGTGTTGGAGGAGACCACAGAGGAATCCATGCGCGAAACGCTGCGATGGCTGGATGCCTGTCAGGATCTCCGGCACATCAAGCCGATTCTGACCCCCCGGTTCACCCCCTCCTGCACGAATGAGCTGATGGCATTTTTGGGAAAGCTGGCGGCGGAGCGCGACCTGCCGGTGCAGTCCCACCTGTCGGAAAACGGCGCGGAGATGGACTGGGTACGCCAGCTCCACCCGGATTGCAGACAGTATTGGGAGACCTACAAGAAGTACGGCCTTTGGAATGATCGCACCGTGATGGCCCACTGCGTCTGGTCGGACGAGCGGGAGCGGCAGGCCATGAAGGACGCCGGGGTAACGGTGGTCCACTGCGCCGACTCCAATCAGAATCTCTGCTCCGGCGTGGCGCCGGTACGGAAGATGCTGGACGAGGGCGTAAAGGTGGCTCTTGGCAGCGACATCGCCGGAGGCGATCATCTGGATCTGTTTGACGTGACGGCGGCCGCCGTCCGGGCTTCCAAGGCCCGGCGGATGATGGATGACTGGAACACCCCCTTCCTCACCGTGGCGGAGGGGTGGTATCTGGCTACCTCTGCCGGGGCCGCTTTCTTTGGAGAGCAACCGGGCTTTGCCGCGGGAAATTCCCTTCACGCCATCGTACTGGCGGATGACACACTGCCCCAGCCCCGCACCCTGACTCCGGCGGAGCGGCTGGAACGGGCGGTGTACCGCCGTCAGGAGGGGGCCGTACAGGCAGTCTGGTCCGCCGGAAGAAAAATCTACGCGAAGCCGTAAGAAAGTTGTCCGCAAGAGTTTGGAACATAAAGAACGCAGCCGTTTTCGGGAGATTATCCCGAAAACGGCTGCGTTGTTTTGCATTTCTTTGCGGTTGCGGCGTATTCCATTGGTTCTGTTGGAATTACTGCACGGTGACGGGCTTGGGATACACGCCCCGGAAGTCGAACCAGCCCCGGGGGTCCCGGATGGCACCCAGATAGGTGTCCCGCAGCTTCCAGGCCGTTCCCACCGTGTAGAGGGGGGATATGGCGCAGTCAATCTCCAGCAGCAGGTCCTCCGCGTCATGGAGACAGCCCATACGGGCCGAGCCGTCCTCTGCACCGGCGATGATGGACATCAGCGTATCGTAGGCGCTGTTTTCATAGTGGAGGAAGTTGTCCCGATTGCCGGTGGTCCAGTCCATCAGGAAACATTCCGCATCGCTGCACACGGCGCTGACGGACATACCGGCCAGCGTGTAATTCCCGCTGCGCATAGCGGAGGCCAGCTCCGCCGGCGTTACGGCTCTGGGCGTCACGTTCACGCCCAGATAGTGGCCCCACATACCGCACAGGGCCATGGCCACGGTCTTGTTGCTGCCCTGATCCACATAGAGATATTCCAGAGCACCCAGCTCCGCACTCAGGTCGCTGCCCCGGTCATATCCGGCATTCTGCATCAGGTCCACAGCATTCTGGCAGCGGTCGGCGTAGCTTTCCGGATCGTTGTCCAGCAGGCTGCCGCCGCAGGCGCGGAAATCCAGATCTGCGTTGTTCTCCGGCACACCGGGGGGCACCAGTCCCTCGGCGGGCTGTGCCGTAATCCCCGCCATGGCGGTCAGCTGCTCCCGGTCGATCACCAGACTCAGGGCCTTGCGGATGGATTCATCCTCCAGACGGCTGCAGTTGAACATGACGGAGTAAGTCTCCAGAACAGGCTCTGCCTGCCAGGTCTCATCCGCTTCCATCTGCTCTGCCATCTCCTCCTCCGTCAGAGGCCAGACAGCGTCTACCACGCCCTGATCATACAGGACCTCCGCCGTTTGCGTGTCTCCGAAGCGGAAGGTCAGCTCCTCCGGACCGGTCAGCTTTTTGCCGTAGGCGGTATTTTCCGTCAGCGTCAGAGCATTTTCGTCCTCTGCGGAGGCAGTATAGGGACCATTGGTCACCAGACGGGTGGGATCGGACCACCAGCGACGGGGCGTCTCATCCTCTTTCAGATTATCGTTGGCGGCATCCGCCTCCTGCTTGAGCCGCTGTACAACATCCTGCCGCAGAGGCATGGTGGCGATGGAGGTGCAGACCTCCCGCAGGAACCAGTCATAATGACCGGTCAGGGTCACCACAAGGGTGGTGCTGCTTTTTGCGCTCACCGCCAGCAGACTCATGTCGCCGGAGGCCTGAGCCTCCGCATAGCCGCTGACAATGGACAGCAGCGGGGCATACACGGAGCCGGTGGCGGGGTCCGCCAGACGCTGCCAGGCGTATACAAAGTCGCTGGCCTTGACCTCTACGCCATCGGACCACTTGCCGCCTCGGAGGCGGAAGGTGTAGGTGACGGTGCCATCGCTGTTCTCCTTCATGTCCACGCTTTTGGCGGCACCGGGGACTGCGATGGCCTGGCTGTTTTCGCCCGTTTCCAGCCGCATCAGATTTTCATAAAGATGGTTCAGAATGGTCTGGTCCCCGATCCGCTGGGCGTAGATAGGATCATAGGTGGCGGGGGTCTCACCCACGCAGACGGAGAGGGATGCCCGGCCGTCTGTCGATTCCTTCCGGCCGCAGGCGGTCAGGAGGGTAACGCACACCAGAGCACTGAGACACAGCGCTGTCAGGCGCTTCCATAATTTCATAGGGACTCCTTTTATGTTATGCCATGGTCAGGCTGCCGTTTTCATCGAATTTCACCGGCAGGATCTCATTGCGGGTATTCTTGGCAATATCGTCGATCCGGATCTTGGAGGGGAAGTCCGCCACAAAGCTGACGGCCACGCCCTGCCGTTTGGCCCGGCCGGTACGGCCGATCCGGTGGACATAGTCCTGATTTTCATCAGGAATGTCGCAGTTGAACACGATGTCCACATCATCCACGTCGATACCCCGGGCGGCCACGTCAGTGGAAACAAAGACCCGAAGCTTACCCTTGCGGAACAGATCCATTACCTGCTCCCGCTTCTTCTGGGGAATGTCCCCATGGATGCACTGGGCGTCGATGCCCCGCATCTGCAGGAACTTGGTGATGCGCTCCGTGTTGCCCTTGGTGTTGCAGAACACCATGCAGCGGTCAAAGCCGGTCTCGTTCAGGATCTTGGCGATGGCCTCCGCCTTGCCGTCGAAGCTCACATCCATGCGGAACTGCTTGATATCGGGCTTGTTCTGCTCGTCCTCCCGGACGGTGACCTCCTCCGCGTCCCGCTGATACACCCAAGCGATGTCCATGACCTCACGGGAGATGGTGGCGGAGAACAGTCCCAGATTTTTCCGCTTGTCCATGCGGTCCAGCAGCCGGGTCACGTCATGGATGAAGCCCATGTCCAGCATCCGGTCCGCCTCGTCCAGCACCACGGTTTTTGCCGTATCCACCCGGACGGTGCGGCGCTTCATGTGGTCGGACAGCCGTCCCGGTGTGGCCACTACGATCTGGGGATGTTTTTTCAGCGCGTCGATCTGGCGGCCGATGGGTGCGCCGCCGTACAGGCACACTGCCCGGATGCCGGGTTTATAGGTGTAGAGGATCCGCAGCTCATCGGTGATCTGGATGGCAAGCTCCCGGGTGGGGGCCAGGATCACCGCCTGAACGCTCTCGTCCTCCGGGTCGATATGCTCCACAATGGGGATGCCGTAGGCAAAGGTCTTGCCTGTACCGGTGGGGGCCTTGGCGATCACGTCCCGCCATTCCAGCATGGGAGGGATGCAGCCCGCCTGCACCGGGGTGGATTGTACAATATTGCGCTCCATTAAAGCGCGCAGAATTTCCGGTGACAGCTCCAATGTGTCGAACCGGACGCCTTGAGTCAGTTCCATGATTAAATTCCTCGCATTTGCAGATATTTGCACATAATTAAAAATATTATACACACTTTCAGGCCATTTGTAAAGGGGACGTCCCGGACGGCTTTTTTAATTCCGATGCACGGTTTCGTGCAATTTTTCACCTTCGGCGGCATATACTGAGTAAGTTGCAAATGCAGATATCGCAAAGGAGGGAAGCGTATGGAGCTGAAAAAGCCCGTGGGCGATGTGGATGATCTGATCTTTCAGGACGCCTGGGAGGTCAGTCAACGATAAAGGACTGCCGCTTAGCGGCAGTCCTTTTGCTGTGCGGGTTTGCCATGCAAAAGCATAGCGAAATAAGAAATGTGCCATTTCCTCGCCCCCGCAGGGCAACCGGGAATGATGCACAAAAACTTCATGCACTGGCATTTGTGCATGTTCGCGGTGCGCTGCTCATGCATGCAGTTTTATACAATGAAGCCGCCGTCGGCGGTGAGGACCTGACCGGTGATAAAGCCTGCCCGCTCCGAGGCGAAGAATGCCACGGCATAGGCGATATCCTCGGGTGTTCCCAAGCGGCCCAGAGGCGTCTCGCGGATCAGCTCATCCACGGTCTCCTGCCCCAGCACCTGGACCATATCAGTGTTGATGACGCCGGGGGCCACGCAGTTTACCCGGATGCCGGAGGGGGCCAATTCCATAGCCAACGACCGGGTCAGGGCGATGATACCCGCCTTTGTGCAGGAGTAAGCCACCTCGCAGCTTGCCCCCCGCTGGCCCCAGATGGAGGAAATATTTACGATGCAGCCCCGTTTTTCCGAGATCATGTGGGGGAGGGCCGCCTTGACGGTGTTCCGGGCGCCGCTCAGATTTACCGCCAGATACCGGTCCCACATCTCGTCGGTGGTGTCCTGAAACAGGCCCTGACCCGACACACCGGCGTTGTTTACCACTAATTCTACCGGGCTGAAAGTCTCGCCCAGCTTCCGGACCATCTCGGCCACGGCAGCGCTGTCCGCGACATCGGCCTGGAACATGGCGGCCTGACAGCCCGCTGCCGTCAGCTCCTCCACCAGCTCCCGGGCCTTGTCCGCCCGATTCAGGTAGTTGATGCCTACAGCCCAGCCCTGATGAGCTAATTCCCGGGCCACGGCCCGGCCAATTCCCCGGGACGCGCCGGTGATCAATGCGGTTTTCATAAGATACCCCCAAACAAAAACTTCCAGTGAAGTGTTAGTCAAAAAAGAAAAACCACTCCGATGGAGTGGTTCTTATGGTGGAGACGAAGAGGATCGAACTCTCGACCTTACGGATGCGAACCGTACGCTCTCCCAAACGGTTCACTTATATGCCCCCCAAACCACCCGAAAATCGACACTCATACACAGAATTTTGTCGCAAAAAATTAGAAAATGTATATGGCCTCGTTTCATTCTTAGGCTGAAAATGTCTACAAATAGGTCAAAGAAACTTTCTTGCATTATAACTCGCATATTGTTGGGATGTCAACACAACGGCAACAATACGTTCGCATCCCCTTGAGGGAATGTTGAAAATTGAAGATTTCGGACGATATGTTCGCATCCAAAGCACTCTCGTTGGAGGGTGCTTTTTTTATTTTAGGAGGTGGAAAAGTGAACGGCTCAACTGTATTTGACTACTACTACGGAGACGAAAGCAGTCAATTTTCTTTTTACCGCATACCCCGCCAGCTTATCACCGGGCAGCAATTCAAGAAGGTCTCCACGGATGCAAAGCTGCTGTATGGCCTCCTGCTTGACCGGATGGGCTTGTCTGCACGGAATAGCTGGTATGATGACGCCGGGCGTGTCTACATATTTTACACGCTGGACGAAATTCAGGAGGACTTGAACTGCGGCCATGAAAAGGCCGTCAAGCTGCTGTCTGAGTTAGATACAGACAAGGGCTGCGGACTGATCGAACGCATGAAGCAGGGGCAGGGCAAGCCGACCAAAATCTATGTCAAGCGCTTTACCACCCGCCAAGTGACCGCTGAAACCATTGTGCCGCAGGAGGTTCCCAGACTTCCGAAAATCGGAAGTCAAGAAGTCGGAAAATCAGAAGTCAAGAGTTCCGAAAAGCCGAAGTCAAGACTTCCGATTATCAGAAGTGCAGACTTCGGAAAATCGGACGGTAATTATACTGAATCCAATCAAACTGATTTTAGCTATAAAAATCAATCTATCCATCCATCGCCTTCCGCCGAGCAGCCGGGATGGATGGATAGAAGCGAGTATCTGAGAGAGATCAAAGAGAATATCGAGTACCCGTTTCTTTGTCAACAGTTCAACCGAGACGATGTGGATGAAGTGGTCGGGCTGATGGCAGATGTGATGTGTTCCACCCAGCAAACGATTCGGATCGGCGGCAATGACATCCCGCTGACGCAGGTGCAGGCCCGTTTCTATCGGCTGGACTACTCCATGATGGTCTACGTCTTTGAGAGCCTGCACCGAAACACCACCAAAGTCCGCAACATCCGTGCTTATCTGCTGACTACGCTGTTCAATGCGCCACTGACAATGAATAACTACTATCAGGCCGAAGTCCAACACGACTTCGGCCTTTGATTTTGGTTGAAAATGTGGCTCAAATTGGCGCTGTTGACAAAGTCTCGCAACAGCCCTCGCGGTATGTTATAATGAGGAAA